>JAEEGK010000693.1_pt1 | contig 84278 bp, 64 predicted proteins | sample 8958771 | NCBI WGS metagenome assembly JAEEGK01 (sample SAMN16246547, study PRJNA631951) | gut metagenome | biome: gut microbiome; feature: rumen; material: SC-attached | host: Bos | place: Iran: Karaj | collected 2018-10
GCCGCCGATGACGACAATGCTCCCGGGGTTTAATAGTTGTTGGTTAATCATGGCACAAAGATATATAAAAATCTCTAAAAGGCAAAGCATATTGCAAGATTTTCTTTATCTTTGCATGTAGTTTTATGCATAAGCGTATGAAAAAGAGTCTTTTTTTACTAATAATATCATTGGTTATGCCGTTTTTGGGTTGGGGGCAGACCACGTATTCTGCCTTATGGAAGAAGGCTGCGGAGGCAGAGAACAAGGATCTCCCGCAGTCGCAATACGAGATTCTCCAGCAGATTGTTGAGAAGGCTACGAAGGAGAAGGTGTACGGTCAGTTGCTGAAAGCGGAACTGAACGCCTGTCAGGTGATGCAGAGCATCGCCCCGGACTCGATCCGTCCCGCTGTGGAACGTATCCAGCAGCGTTGCGACGCCACCAAGGACCCGGTTCTGAAGGTGGTCTATCAGACAATCCTCTGGCGGGTGTGGCAGGATAATCCCCGACTGTCGGAAGCTGATGAGGAGGGGGAAGTCAGGGAAAACCCCGATAAACCAGTGCTCACCCCGGAACTCTGCGAGCAACTGGCGAAGGTGAAGGACGAGAGCTATGAGCCCTTCGTCATAAAAGGCGTAGACAGTAAGGTGTTCGGCCACGATCTGCTGAGTGTGGTTGGCCTGGAACAGTACGATTACGATGCGTTGCATGCATACTATGACAAAACTGGCAATCGTCAGGCAGCCTGTCTGATGGCGCTGGAAATAGTGAGACAAAGAGAGGGGCAGGATAAGAAAGAACAAGCGGGGCGGTTGGACTCGCTGCTGGAATTGTATGGCGATCTGTCCGAAGCCGGTGAGGTGGCCATCGAACGTTATGAGGTGATGGATCGCGTGTATGGTGTGTTCACGGCAGAAGAGAAGATCAACTTTATCCATTACGCCCTCAATAAGTGGGGCAGCTGGCACAGGACGAATATCCTCAAGACTCACGAGGCCCAGCTGATCCGCTCACAGTATAACGTAGGGGGTGAGAGTGTCAATCATCGTGTCGTCACACCGATGAAGGCCCAGCAACTGCCTCTCAAGAATCTCCGAAATATCACTGGACTGAATCTGAAGGTCTATGCCGTGAAGGCGAAGGGTGACATCGATATCAGTCCCGAGTATGAGAGTGGCTACAAGAAGATCAAACCCCTGTTGGGGAAGGTGGTCTATGAGACCACACGCCAGTTCTCAGGTCATCAGCCATACGACATCTTCGAGGATTCGCTGACGATTGAGGGACTGCCCGTAGGTGTGTATATGCTGGAGTTCTCCTCACAGCCCAATACCGTGGTGGCACGTCGTCTGTATTTCGTTACCGACGTGTTTGTGATGGAGGAGTCACAGCCTGACGATAACATGCGTATTGTGGTGGTGAAGGCCTCTACCGGACAACCCATCACCAACGCCAAGGTGCGGATTCGTGTCAATACGGGTTTGGCTACCGAGAAGACCCATCACCTGACTACCGACGCGAAAGGTCAGTGTATCTTCAACGGCGAGGGCAGGCGATATGAGATCTTTGCCTATACAGATACAGACCAGGCTTGTCCTGATCAGAATCGTTTTGCCCGTTATTCCTTTAATGATACAGGGCAGAGGGAGTCGTGTGAGACGGTGGTCTATACCGACAGGGCCATCTATCGCCCAGGACAGACGGTTCATGCCTCGGCGATTGTCTATGACGTGTATAACGGCTATGAGCACAAGGCGGTGACGAACAGGGCGGTGACGCTGACATTGAGAGACGCCAACAGCAAGGTGGTGAAGGAACAACGGGTGACCACAGATCAGTATGGTGTCTGTGCTGCCGACTTCACGCTGCCCAGTTCAGGACTGACAGGACAATTCTGCATCATGGCCAACAATCAGCGACACTACTTCAGGGTAGAGGAATACAAACGGCCTACTTTCGAGGTGAAGTTCGATCCTTATAAGGAAGATTATAAAGAGGGTGACACCGTGACGGTGAAGGCTGTTGCCAAGAGTTATGCAGGGGTGCCTGTCCAGGAAGCGAAGGTGCAGTATCGTGTGGTAAGAGGCAGGGCCTACTGGTGGATCTCCTACTGGCGATATTGGGACGGCGGTTATATCGGTACGGGCTCTGAGGATGTGGAGATCACGAAGGGTGAGACCATCACGGATACTGACGGTAGCTTCAAGGTGGATGTGCCGTTGACGCTGCCGAAGACCGATTATCCGATGTTCTATAACTTCATCGTGAAAGCCGATGTCACAGATGGTGCCGGTGAGACGCATGCGGGAGAATACTCGCTGCCTCTCGGTAACCGTAAGACCGCCCTGAGTGTGGACCTCGAAGAACAGATGCTGTTGGAGAAGAAACCCACGATGACGTTCCATCTGCGTAATGCTGCAGGACAGAATATCGATGCGCAGGTGAGATATAAGCTTGATGAAGGGAAATGGCAGAGTATCAAGACACAGACGAAGATCAGTCTGACGACGATGAAACTGAAGTCGGGTCTGCACCATGTGGAGGCGATATGTGGTGAGGATACCCTCAAGCGTGAGTTTACCATCTTTTCGCTCGACGATAAGGTGCCTGCCAAGGAGACTGACGACTGGTTCTACTGCTCTGATGCCCGCTTCCCCAATGATGGGACGCCTGTGACGCTGCAGGTTGGTTCCTCGGCCAAGGATGTGTATATTGCCTATAGCATCTTCTCAGGAAAGAAGGTGGTGGAGCAGGGCTTTGTCAACCAGTCGAATGCGCTCATCAATCGCAAGTTAAAGTATAAAGATGAGTGGGGTGACGGTATCCTTTGCACCTTCGCCTGGGTGAAGGACGGCAAGTGCCATGTTCATCAGCAGTCCATCAGCAGACCCCTGCCCGATAAGAAGCTAAAGCTGCAGTGGACGACTTTCCGCGACAGGCTGACACCAGGACAACAGGAAGAGTGGACCCTCACTGTGACGAAAGACGGGAAACCTGTGGATGCAATGGTGATGGCGACGTTGTATGACAAGAGCCTCGACCAGTTGGCGCCTCATTCCTGGGGCTTTTCTCCCAGGACATTCCAGTGGCTGCCTTCCACCAATTGGCAGTTCTCCCCCAACTGGGTGCTCAGTGCAACGGGCTATGCGACCCTGAAGCAATACGGCTATAGTGAACTCCTTTACAGTCATTTCGACCATGATGTCTATCCCACGGCCTGGTATTCAAATCGGAGGATGTTGTATGCCACGCGTTCCAGAATGAGAGCCAATGCCAAAATGGATGCGGGGATGGTGTTGGAGGAATCGGCACCGATGGCAGTAGATGCGATCATTATGAAACGAGTGGCAGGGGCAGGACTCCCTACTACGGGTATTGATTCGGGCGTTGAGGAATCCTTGCAGGGCAGAGTCGCAGGAATGGATATCGTCGCTAATGGTGCATTGCCCTCATTAGGGTCTGACGAAAAAACTCTGCAGATGGACCAGGTGCAGATTCGTGAGAACCTGAACGAGACGGCCTTCTTCTATCCCCAGCTGATGACAGACTCCACAGGTGCTGTGGCCTTGAAGTTCACCTTGCCGGAGAGTCTTACCACCTGGCGCTTCATGGGACTCGCTCACACGCAGGATATGTGTTATGGCCTACTCGACGGTGAGGCTGTGGCCAAGAAAGACCTGATGATACAACCCAACGTGCCAAGATTCATCCGTGAGGGTGATCAGGCGGTGATTGCTGCCAAGATCTTCAATACCGGTGAGAAGGCCCTGAAGGGTAAGGCCCTCCTCCGACTGAAGGATCCCATGACGGAACAGGTGGTGTTCGAACAGCAGCAGGACTTCGCTGTAGAGGTCGACGGCACGACTTCCGTGTCCTTCGCACTCGACTATTCACTATTCACTATTCACTCTTCACTATACATCTGCCAGGTACTGGCAGCATCCGAGGACTTCTCCGATGGTGAGCAGCATTATCTGCCGATTCTGCCAGCCACAGAGCGAGTGACAGTGACGCGTCCCTTCACTCAGATAGAGCCCGGAACGAAGACCATCGACCTGACGACGCTCTTCCCTGGTGCAGACAAACAGCCGGTGACGAACAAGAAACTGACCATAGAATATACCAACAACCCTGCGTGGCTGATGATTCAGGCGCTTCCGGCCCTCGGTAAGCCTCATGATAATGACGCTATCTCACAGATGGCTTCCTACTATGCCAATAGCATCGGTAAGTTCATCGTCGACCAGAATCCGAAGGTAAAGACGGTGTTTAAATTGTGGCAGGAAGAGAAAGGTAATGAGACCTCGCTGATGAGTGCCCTCGAGAAGGATCAGGAACTGAAGGACCTCATCCTCAACGAGACGCCTTGGGTGATGGATGCCGACCGTGAGACGGAACAGAAAGAACGCCTTGTGGACTTCTTCGACGACAATCTGATGCAGGACCGTCTCAATTCAGCCTTTGGCAAACTGGAGGCTCTGCAGAAAGGCGACGGTTCGTGGTCGTGGTGGCCAGGTATGCCGGGTTCGTTCTATATCACGGTGGAAGTGTCAGAGATGCTGGTACGTCAGAATGCCCTTATCGGCACCAGTCAGCAGACTAAGGACATGCTCTCGAGGGCATTCAAGTTCATGGGCCGTGAGATCATCGAGCTGGTGAAGGAGATGAAGAAAGCAGAGAAGAAGGGCATCAAACCCTCGTTCCCCAGCTTCAAGGCCCTGCAGTGGCTCTATCTCTGTGCCCTCGACGGCAGGACGTTGCCCGACAATGTGCAGAAGGCCAACGACTATCTCATCCCGCTGTTGAGGAAGGAAATCAAGGCACAGTCTCTCTATGAGAAGGCCATGACTGCCGTGATCTGGTCGAAGCTGCCTAACCTGCAGCCAAAGGACCGTCAGAAGGCTCAGGAATACGTGCAGAGCCTGAAGGAGTATACGGTGTTCCGTGAGGAGATGGGTCGTTATTATGATACTCCGCGTGCAGGCTACTCATGGTTTGACTATAAGATCCCCACACAGACGATGGCGGTCGAGGCTATGCAGCAGATTACGCCCGACGACAAGCAGACTATCCAGGAGATGCAGCGTTGGCTCCTGCAGGAGAAACGTACGCAGGCCTGGGATACACCTATCAACTCGGTGAATGCCGTCTATGCCTTCCTCAATGGCTCCAAGACCCTCTCAACGCTCACCTCGCCACTCTCCACCATGAAGGTGGATGCCACCGTTCTCGACAATTCGACGGCTACAGCGGGTATCGGTTATATGAAGACCGTCGTGGCACCTGAGAGCAAGACCTTCACTGTGGAGAAGACTTCGGAAGGCACCTCTTGGGGAGCCGTCTATGCACAGTTCAACCAAATAACCCGTGAGATAGAGAACAGCAGCAGTGGCATCAAGGTCATCCGCGAGATCCTGACGGGGGATAACTCTTCCATCTTCCATCTTCCATCATCCATCAAGGTGGGCGACCGCGTAAAGGTACGTCTCACCATCATTGCTGATCGTGACCTCGATTTCGTGCAGGTGGTTGACAGACGGGCTGCCTGTATGGAACCCGTGAAGCAGTTGAGCGGCTATCGCGACGGGGCTTATATCACACCGCGTGACAATACCACGAACTATTACTTCGACATCTTCCCCAAGGGTCGCAGGGTCATCGAGACGGAATATTACATCGATCGTCCGGGAACCTACGAGACAGGTACCTGTACCGTACAATGTGCCTATGCTCCCGAGTTCAGAGGCACCACGCACTCGATGAAATTAGAAGTGAAAAGTGAAAAGTGAAATATTTGCTACCGCAACAATAAATATGAAACAGATGAAGAATATGAAATGTCAGTGGATGATGAGAGTGATAGTGATACTGTTCACTATTCACTGTTCGCTGTTCACTGCCACTGCTCAGCGGCTGACGGTTACGAAAACCACCGTCAATGCCGGTCGTACGGGATTTATGCAACCCATCACCGCTACGTTTGAACTCCGCAATAAGAGTAAGCGCAAACTCATTATCGAGAGTGTCAAACCCGACTGTGGCTGTACCGTAGTGGAATACCCCAAGGAAGTGGATGGTAACATGATGTTTACCATCAAGATGACCTACGATGCCAGGATGCTGGGGCAGTTCCAGAAGATGGCAGCCGTAAAGAGCAACGGGTCTGAAAAGCCTCTTTATCTCACGATGAAAGGTGTCGTACTGGCAGAACTGGAAGACTTTACCGGTAAATATCCTATTGCATGGGGAGACCTGCTGCTTGACAAGACCGAACTTGAATATGACGATGTGAACAAGGGCGACCATCCCGTACATGAGATTCATATCCTGAACAATGGCGAGAAGACCATGACGCCCAATGTGATGCACCTGCCGCCTTATCTGACGGCTCTCGTCACCCCCGAGAAACTGGAACCGCTTAAGGCGGGCACGATCGCCATCACCCTCAATTCTGAGAAACTCCGCGACTTCGGTCTGAACCAGACATCGGTCTATATTGCCCAGCAGTTGGGTGAGAAGGTGAGCCAGGACAATGAGGTGCCCGTATCAGCAGTCCTTCTTCCCGACCTCAAGGATTATGACGACGTGAGCAAGGCACTGGCTCCGCAGTTGCAGATCTCTTCCACCGATGTCGATTTCACCGATTTTGGCGGGAAGAAGAAAAAGACGGCTGAGATCATCTTGATGAATACCGGCAAGACCACCCTTGAGATCCGTTCCATGCAGATGTTCACCCGTGGTATCAAACTCACGCTGAGCAGTACCAAGCTGGAACCGTCGCAGACAGCCACGATGAAGATTACGGGTATTGCTGACGATCTTCGGAAGGTGCGTACCAAACCCCGTATCCTGATGATTACCAATGATCCCGATCACACCAAGCTGATCATTAATATAAAAGTGAATAGTGAGAAGTAAATAGTATGGAACATCCCGAGAATAGTAATGAATATGCAGGCCTGCAAGTCAACAGCGGTGTTGAGCAGCCTCCCATCGTCAACCCTTATCTGAAACGTAGCCGTCGCCGTGAGCTCACTGCTGCCGATATGGTGGAAGGAATCCTGAAAGGCGATGTCACCATCCTCTCGCAGGCAGTGACGCTGATAGAGAGTGTCAACCCCGACCATCAGGCTAAGGCGCAGGAGGTCATCAACAAGTGTCTGCCCTATAGCGGCAACAGTGTCCGCGTGGGCATCAGTGGTGTGCCTGGCGCAGGCAAGTCGACGAGTATCGACGAGTTTGGCATTCATGTGCTGAAGGAGAAAGGGGGGAAGTTGGCTGTCCTGGCTATCGACCCTTCCAGTGAACGTACGAAAGGCAGTATCCTGGGTGATAAGACGCGTATGGAGAAACTGGCGCAGCATCCCGATTCCTTCATCCGCCCTAGTCCTTCAGCAGGTTCCTTGGGTGGTGTGGCGCGAAAGACGCGTGAGACCATCATCCTCTGTGAGGCGGCAGGCTTTGACAAGATCTTCGTGGAGACCGTTGGTGTAGGACAGAGTGAGACTGCCTGTCACTCGATGGTCGATTTCTTCCTGCTGATTCAGGTGGCGGGTACGGGCGATGAGCTGCAGGGCATCAAACGCGGTATCATGGAGATATCGGATGGCATCGTCATCAATAAGTGTGACGGTGATAATGTCGACCGTTGCCAGATGGCTGCCACGAACTTCCGCAATGCCCTTCATTTCTTCCCCAAGCCCGATAGCGGGTGGTTGCCTCAGGTGCTCTGCTACAGTGGCTTCTATGGCACGGGTGTCAAGGAGATCTGGGATATGATCTATGAGTATATCGACTTCGTGAAGGCCAATGGCTACTTCGACTACCGTCGCAACGAACAGTCGAAATACTGGATGTACGAGAGTATCAACGAACACCTTCGTCTGAACTTCTATAACAACCCAAGGATCAAGGCACAGCTCTCTCCTGCTGAGCAGACAGTGCTTGCAGGACAGAAGACCTCATTCGTAGCGGCTCAGGATCTGTTGGATATGTATTTTGAGGAGTTAAAGAGGAGTTAAAGGGTAGTTAAAGAGGAGTTAAAGGGACAAATGTATGCAAATAGAAATAGATAATGGGAGCGGGTTCTGCTTCGGTGTGACCACCGCCATCAAGAAAGCTGAAGAAGAACTGGCACTTGGCAATAAACTCTATTGTCTGGGTGATATCGTACACAACGGTATGGAGTGTGACCGTCTCCGGGAGATGGGACTCGTCACCATCAAACATGACGAGATGCGTGAACTGCACGATGTGAAGGTGTTGTTACGAGCTCACGGTGAACCCCCTGAGACCTACGAACTGGCACGCAGGAACAATATTGAGATCATCGACGCCACCTGTCCCGTGGTGCTCCAGTTGCAGAAACGCATCAAACGCCAGTACGATAATAATAATGCTCAATGTTCAATGGTCAATGTTCAATGTTCAATGGTCAATGTTCAATGTCCCCAGATCGTCATCTTCGGTAAGCGTGGTCATGCGGAGGTGCTTGGACTCGTGGGACAGACGCAATCATCGGCCATCGTCATCGAGAGTTTCGATGAGGTCGGACGCCTTGACTTCACCCGTGATATCTATCTCTATTCGCAGACCACGAAGTCGCTCGATGAGTATCACCGGATCATCGACTATATCCAGTCGCACATCTCCCCCGATGCCCACTTCGAGAGTTTCGACACCATCTGCCGTTCGGTGGCCAACCGTATGCCGAACATCTCGCAGTTTGCTTCGCGCCATGACCTGATCCTGTTCGTGTGTGGCAAGAAGAGCAGTAACGGTAAGGTGCTTTTCAACGAATGCCTGCAGGTTAATCCCAACAGCCATCTTATCGAGGATCCTGAGGAGATTCTGCCTGAGTGGCTCGACGGTATTGAGACGGTAGGCATCTGCGGGGCGACCTCCACCCCCAAATGGCTGATGGAGCAGTCGCGCGACGCTATACTGAAGATGCAGCGCTCTTGAATTGTTCGAGCAGCCATTCTTTCTGCTCCGCTATCGTCATGTTCGAATTGTCTAAGAGGATGGCATCCTCCGCCTGACGCAACGGCGATTCCTCGCGGTGGGAGTCGATATAGTCGCGCTCCTGCACGTTCTTCAGGATATCATCGTAATCAGCAGGCATCCCCTTGGCCTTCAGTTCGTCATAACGGCGCTGGGCACGTACTTCGGCAGAGGCGGTGACAAACACCTTCAGCTCGGCATCCGGGAAGACCACGGTTCCGATGTCGCGTCCGTCCATCACCACACCCTTGTCCTTGCCCATCTGTTGCTGCTGGGCCACAAGGGCACGACGCACGAATCCGATAGCAGCGATGGGACTGACATGACTGCTCACCTCCAGCGAGCGGATCTCCTTCTCCACACACTCACCGTTCAGGTATGTGTCAGGACGTCCGGTCTCTGCATTCAACTGGAAGGAGATGTGGATATTGGGCATCTCCGCCTCCAGTTCCTGGGTCTTCACACTGCCGTCAGCCTCAAACAGTCCTTTTCGCAGGGCATAGAGGGTGACGCTACGGTACATGGCACCCGTGTCAACATAGATGTAGCCGACCTCACGGGCAAGGTCCTTGGCCATAGTGCTCTTTCCACAGGAGCTGTGGCCGTCGATGGCGATGGTGATTTTCTTCATAATGTATAGGATACGTTTATTAACAGACTATTGGCGCTGACATGATACTTGGCGTATCCGATGTGCAGCTTGAAGCGTTCGAGCGACAGTCCGCCGCCCAGCGACAGTCCTGCCCCGTGGCTGCTCTCTCCCTCGCTGTCGCTGATCTTCATCTCCGAGGCGCGTCGGAAGTTATAGCCGGCTGCCAGGTAGATGGTAGGCGAGAGAATAAGGTCGGCACCGATGGCGAGGTGCTTCCCGATGCCGTAGCTCCAGTCGTTGAGACGACTCAGGGTGGCGGAGAATCGCAAGGGAGAGTTGAGCAGTCGTTTGCTCAGACCGATCTGCAGGTCGAGGGGAATGCGTTCAAACTCATCATCGTATGCCTTGATCTGTCCGCCCAGATTCCTGGCCACAGCCGAGATGCTCAGTTCGCTTTCCTCCAGATAATAGTTCAGACCGAGATCAATGCCTACGGCCAGGGAGTTATAGCTGGCAAGGTGGGAGGTGATGAACCGGGCCGTAATACCACCCGAGAAACGGTTGCTCAGGGCATAGGCATAGGAGCCTGCCACTGCGATGTCACGGGCAGAGAACTCTCCTAGCTGGGTGTTGTCCCAACTCATTTCCTTTATCTCGCCATAATCCATGTACTGCGCACTCACACCCCAGGTTCCCCGTTCTCCAGCTGCCTTCACAAAAGCGGCACTGGCGGTCTTGGCCCCCTCCATATAGGTCATGTAGTTGAGGTTGATGGTGCGGTCGCTCACCTCGTTGATGAGGGCAGGGTTATGGAAGATGAGAGTGGCGTCGTCCTCTACGATGGAGATGTTGTCGCCACCGAGGGCAGCCACATGGGCACTCACGGGCAGACGCAGGAAGTTATAGGCCGTCCGGCTCTCCTGAGCATACGTCAGAAGTGCGCTGATCAATGAAATGATGGTAAAAACGGCTCTTTTCATCTAAATATTCCTAATTTCGGTGCAAAGTTACTGCTTTTTTTCTTAATTTTGCACTCGGTTTTAGATATTAACGGAAGAAAAGGCAGATTTATTATGAACAGGACCACCAATTTCCTGCTTGGCTTGATCTTTGTCCTCGCCTGTCTGTTTGTCGCGCTGGAATGGAACAGTGGCGACAGCGGCTGGCATTTCTTCGATATGGAGGATGATCTCGAGGCCGAGATGGAACTCTCTCCGCTGCATCGCGACGAGAACGAGGTGCCGATGATGAAGCCCACCGAGGAGACACCCCCCGAGGTGAAGTCCGAGGAGGTGAATCCCGTCGAGGAAGATGTGGAGATTCCGCCCGAGGAGGTGGAGCCTGCCCCTGCTGAGATGCAGGAACCGCCCAAGCCTGAGGAGGAAGAGAAACTGCCCGAGGCCGTCGATATGTATGACGAGCCGGTTGATTTCCGTGTGGTCGAGGATCTCCCGCAGTTCCCTGGCGGTGCCGTTGAGTTCATGAAGTGGCTCACCAAGAACCTGCGCTATCCGCCCTCTGCCCAACAGCGCAAGATACAGGGCAAGGTGGTGGCTCAGTTCATCGTCGAAAAGGACGGCACCATCAATGAGCTTCAGGTCATCAAGAAGCTCGACCCCTCCTGCGACCGCGAGGCCCTGCGGGTGTTGAGGCTGATGCCTAAGTGGAAGGCCGGCCTGATGGATGCCAAGCCCTGTCGCACGCAGGTCTGCATCCCTATAGTTTTTAAACTATAGTAACTATAGTAACTATAAATTCAAGAATATATGTATAGCTCAGAAGATTTGCTCAGAAAGGTGAACGAGGCCCTGGAGAACCTCGCTTATGACCGTCAGCCACGAACGCTCTACGACCCGATACAATATGTGTTGTCGTTGGGTGGCAAGCGCATCCGTCCCGTACTGATGCTCCTGGCCTATAACCTCTACCGCGAGGATCCGGAGCGGATCATGTCGCAGGCCATCGGTGTGGAGACCTATCACAACTTCACGTTGCTCCACGACGACCTGATGGATCAGGCCGACATGCGTCGCGGCCACACCACCGTTCATAAGAAGTGGAATGCCAATCAGGCCATCCTTTCGGGCGATACCATGCTGCTGCAGGCCTTCGAGCGGGTAGGGGCCTGCGAGGCCGACAAACTGAAGGATGTGATGGACATCTTCCTGCAGACCACATTCGAGATCGGTGAGGGACAGCAGTTCGACGTGGAGTTTGAGACGCGCGACGACGTGACCGAGGCGGAGTACATCGAGATGATCCGTCTGAAGACGAGTGTCCTGCTGGCCTGTGCGCTGAAGATGGGAGGCATCATGGCCGGTGCTTCTGCTGACGATCTGGCCAATCTCTATAAGACGGGTGAACAGATCGGACTGGCCTTCCAGTTGCAGGATGACCTGCTCGATGTCTATGGCGACCCGAAGGTGTTCGGTAAGAATATCGGTGGCGACATCACGTCGAACAAGAAGACCTATATGCTCATCAACGCCCTCAACCTGTCCAATCCGGAGCAGCATGCCGAACTTACCCGGTGGATCGAAGCCAAGACCTTCGACCGTGCGGAGAAGGTGGCTGCTGTCACGAAGCTCTATAATGAAATAGGTATCCGTCAGCTTTGCGAGGAGCGCATCAACTGGTATTTCGAACAGGGTTGTCAGTATCTCGACCGCGTACAGGTTCCTGAGGAGCGTAAGACCATTCTCCGCCAGTATATTGCCCAGATGATGAACCGCCAGTCGTGATGCTCTCCTTTATCGATACACATTGTCATCTGGATGGTGAGGAGTTCGCTGCCGACCTTGACGAGGTAGTGGCCCGTGCCCGTGAGGCAGGCGTCACGAAGGTGCTCGTGCCCGGCATCGACCTCAAGTCGTGTCAGACGGTCCTCGACCTCTGCAGCCAGTACCCCGGCTATTGCTATCCCATGCTCGGCCTCCATCCCGAGGAGGTCCGCTCCGATTGGCCTGAAATCCTCGCGCAGCTCAAATCATCCATCTTCCATCACCCATCATCCATCATCCATCATCCATCACCCATCACCCATCATCCATCATCCATCACCCATCACCCATCACCCATCATCGCCATCGGCGAAGTCGGCCTCGACTTCTATTGGAGCCGCGAGTTCGAACAGGAGCAGCTGGAGGCCTTCGAGGAGCAGGTGCGCTGGTCGGTAGAGACACGTCTGCCCCTGATGATCCACTGTCGCAAGGCACAGAACGAGATGGTGACCATTCTCAAGCGATATGCCAATGATCTGCCCGGTGGTGTATTCCATTGTTTCACAGGCAATGAGATTGAGGCCCGCGAACTGCTCCAGTTCGACCGTTTCCTGCTGGGTATCGGAGGCGTGCTGACCTTTAAGAAATCCAATCTCCCCACGACCCTGCCGTCTGCCGTTCCCCTCGACCGTATTGTCCTCGAGACCGATGCCCCCTATATGGCACCCGTGCCCCATCGGGGCCAGCGCAACGAACCGGCTTTCGTCCTCGAGGTGTTGCGGAAAATGGCTGAGTGCTATGGTGTCAGCGAGGAAACCGTCTGCGCGATAACCAATGCCAACGTCACCCGCCTCTTCGGCCTAAAATGATAAAGAATATTAATTTTTCACTTTCCACTTTTCACTTTTCACTTTAAATTATTACCTTTGCAGCCGCTAATCCAAAGGAGAGGTGCTCGAGTGGTTGAAGAGGCACGCCTGGAAAGCGTGTAACCGGCAAAACTGGTTCGCAGGTTCGAATCCTGTTCTCTCCGCAGGAAATATAAAAAACCTCTGTAAATCAAGCGTTTACAGAGGTTTTTTCTTTGGTAGCTGCAAAAGTAGGAACAAAAATGGAACTCAGAGCCTTCATTTCTGCTTTTGGAAACCCTCTGAATTCGTTAAATTATTATAAATCTTCAATACTGCACCTTTTTCTTATTAGTTTTGTTTTATTTGTGTGTTTTTGTGTTGTTAATGATAATAGATAAAAATAAACGCAAAAAAATAAACTTAGATACATATAGATACCTATAACCTTATAAAATACGGTATATAGGAGATATATTAAATGACAAACAATTCACTTGACTTGCTGATTGACGAAAGGATTGAAAGCAAAGTACTTGAATTATTAAACAAGTTAGGTCTTGTTTCCCAAGTGAAGCAGGAAGAATCTGATGATGTAATTAGAGGCATCGATGGCTTGGCAGAATTTTTGGGTATCTGTTACTCGACAGCCTACAAATTGGTTGGGCAACGCGGTTTCCCTCATCGCAAATGGAAGCGAGTTTATTTGTTCCGCAAGAGCGAGGTGCTCGACTACATGGAAAAGAAAACGAATAGGAGTTGATAGTTTGTTACCCGATAGGCATTACTCTGTCGCCATACACCGCCCACGATTCGTTCGCTCGGTAAGCGTTGAGGCTCGCCTGAGGAACGTAGATGGGAAAGCTCGCCCCGGTATCGAAGGCGTTGGTCCCGAGCTCAGGCGGGACTGATGCCAAGCACTTTATCCATTGTAATGCGCGGTTACCTGTGCAAAAACAGTAACTACCTATCTTGGAGACATTCTTGGGAATGACGAATGACCTAAGTCCACATGGGGACTTCTTATAGGAGAACACGCCGTCACCAAGGGTCGTGACGGAATCAGGAATCTCAAGAACTTCTAAGGAAGGGCACTCACGGAACGCATAGTTACCGATTGAAGTAATCACCTGTGACAGTATCTCGACTTGTTTCAGCTTACCACACGTATAGAATGTATATGAACCGATGTAAGTAACCCGCCTGCCTATGATGATGCTCTCCAAGGACGAACAGCCTTGGAATGTGTAGTTGCCTGTAGTCTGTACGCTATCAGGAATAGTAATGGACTTCAGCCGGGAGCAGTCCTTGAACGCTTTGCTCTCTATGAACCTGACGTTTTTCAAGTTGATGCTGTTTATGGCTGTCCCCTCGAAGGAACTCGTCCCAAGGCGGACAATGGATGAAGGTAATATAACAGTGCTGAAGTTGCTGCACCCGGAAAAGGTCATGTGTTGGACACTACGGTAGCTGCCGAGAGTGGTCATACCTATGAAGAATTGAAACTCCGGGAAAGCTGTGATTGTGGTGTTCCCTTGGAATGGATTGACCGCATCTGATGCTGATTGGGCTTGTGCGGGTGTGACTTCATTATGGTACCCGCGAATGGATTGGGAGTTGATAGCACCTCCCCATGAGGTCACGCACAGGGACTTGACTACCGGGTCGGCGAAGGAGATGACTCCCTTGATGGGATGGATTGCTGAAGATGAAGGGCTACCCGAGCATATGCCGTTCTCAAACACCACTATCCTATTGGGTGACACCGTCGCGGGTGTCTTGCCTGAATGGAAAGCTTTGATGGTTTTGATGGGCATATGGCTTGATAACAACTCATTATTTGCCAAATATTTATAATTTTTCGAGAATCTCTCGGGTGTATTCAAATAATTCTCGTACTTTTGCAGAATACAAAGTGTTTTGCTTATGATAATTGAGAACGTCTTAGGTACTTTTGAGGTAAACGAAGAAAGTCGAACCATCAAGGCCATTAGCCTTGAAGAGCAGGTTTTGCACAGTGAGTATTCCCCAATGGCTCTTGTTATGAATCGCGTTGTCGTCAATTATTATGACCCCATATTAGCCGAGCAAGCACTCCGCGCCTTCAGAAAGCAAACAGAGTTTCCATATAGAGTAGTTGCCAAGCATTATGTCGTCAATATCAGTCAGTTGTTCCTGCAAGAGAAAGCAACAAAGACTCTCACAATCGGACGACAGTCCTTTACTATCGGAGGAGACAATACGTGCATGTTAGGCATTCGCCTTCCACTTGATGTTCGGACAATTAACCGTCTTTTAGAAAGCCGTTCTGTAACAGGTCAGCATGCGAAAGACATCTATGATTATTACCACGTTGCGATATACAGGAACAACCTTCCCACCATACAGTCCCAACCGGGCTTTGATAAAGCGTTAGCATGGCAGATGATTTTTGGAGTCAATGACAGCTCCATGGACCCCGAGAATGTGGCCAATGCCTTGGGACGGATTGCCGATTTAAAGAAGGAAATTGACAACAAGAAAGCCTTAAAGAAGAAGTTGACGGAAAAACGCACATCCATAGAACAACAGATTGCAGACACTGACAGCGAGTTGTCAGGCTTGGAGCAAGAATACGACGAACTGTATGGAGTGATAGCTCCTCTCATAAAGAAGGTGGCACAGGCGGCACAGGCTCAGCAAGCCATGAACAAGAATGATCGATTTAGCCAATTACCGAACTATACTCAGGCAGGAATCGTATACCTTGCAGAAAAACTAAGGGAGCACGGCTATATTGAGTATGACAGTATAGATAATGTGCTTTACATCTTCGGGCATGGAAACCAAGGCTCACCTTTTGTGAAATGGACAGCAAAAAACGAGAGGACAAGGGAGCCAAGCAAAATCAGTTTGTTAGACCTGCTTGTCTTGATGGGCTATTCAGAGAAAGAGATAAGAGCGAAGATTAATGGTACTTTCCAAGTATATAACAAGGAGAAGGTATCTCCGTATAGAAGTGCCAACTATCCAAATGCTTATGATTGGCCACCAAATAGCGAATACCACACAACACTTCAACATATCGTAGAAGAGGCAAAACATATCAAATAGTAATAAGCCCATTGCGCCCCGGTAACAGAACAGTTGCCGGGGCTTTTGTTGTTATGACCATAGGTTGATAGGTTTATTGCTTTTCATTACGATGCGACAACTCCTTTTCGATATCTACTCATCTATTCCTGATTCGGACTTTATCACTTCTTTGTCCATGGATTGACAGTTTCCCCGTATACACTGTAGCTTTATAGCTTGAACCATTTTTGATGGGAAACACGTTAAAAACTTATCATCTGTAAAGCTATTTTTAGTCTCAGAATAACTCCATAATTTTGCACTCAGGAACAGGAAAACCTTAGTCGGATGTTCGGCGGGTATCCCCCTTGTTCAAGTAAAAAAATGAGTTACAAAAACAGTAAAAAACAAAACGTTTCCCTCAAAGGGGATGCTGAAGAAATGGTATCCACTTTTGTAAGTGACCCAAATGTCCAAGACGACATTGTCTTTCGTTTGGGATTATTGTCTGCATTTTCTCTCATCTGTAGCGGCGTATCGAAGAATGACATTAAACGCATTGAGATGATGACGGCCACGTCAATCTTCTATCTTGTAAAGAAGTATTATCCTGACTACGACGTTATTATGTCACAAGACCCACGTCTCTCCTTCCTCTTTATTGAATTGTTTTCTGATGCAATGAGGTCTATGGCTAACAGCATGTTTTTGACATGTCTGAATATGGATGACCCCAAACAGCCACAAGTAGACCCAAGCAAAATTGTAAAAATACGCACTGACCTATTTGGATTAAAATAAACGTTTTATAAAGTTATACATGTTATTAACAATTTAAAAATTAAAAATTATGAAAAAGAAATTTCACAAATCAGGCAATATGTCTGACTTTAGGATGGACAGACTAAAGAACAGTATGATTGCCCATATTTCAGCTCAAGCATCAGCATTCATGTATCTCGAATCAATTGAAAAAGGAAAAGGGTTTTGCGGTTTCCCTTACCTTACACATTTCAACAAAGAAGGTGATGATTTAGAGGGTTATTTGGTTTATAATCCCAAGAACGACCTAATAATTGGTAGGGTCACTGTGGATGTAAACGAGGAGAACTGCTCCAAAGATAGCACCCCAATATATCAGTGTAGATTTGTAAAGTCTGATAGTGATAGGAAGAATTGTGTGAGACTCGAAAAATATCTTATGTGTTTATCAGAAGCATTCTGTGTATGTAAAGATAAAGTTTTAAAAGTATTAGATTTGTACGATGATGGAGTAATTGCAGTCTCAATTGTTCAAAATTCGAAATATATTTGGTTATATGCTTGGATTAGGAGAGATGCTGAAATCGCAGAAGAAATGAGAAAGCTTCCATGAAGGTAACTTGCCATTATGAGAAGTATCAGCCCCCCCGATTTAATTATCAGCCCAGCGCAGGATAGAACTTGTGCCGGGCTGATTGCTCAATTAGAATATTGGCTCTTCTATGAGCCCTGCGGATTCTTCTATGGCCTTGGGCATCACTCTTTTCTTTGCATATTGCCGTTGGTTATATAACACTTTACTGAGGTTTAGAGCCCTTGGCCAACGGCTTTCGTTTGGGTCCGTAACCATGGCTCCGTTTTCCCGATCCCAATACTCAAGATGGACGAGGAAGCCTTTCCATCCTAACCTGTCGGCACTTTCGCAGAGCATCTTGTAATACTTCCGCTCTTCCCGCACCGGGAAACCAATCGAGTCGTGTAACATGTAGACGTGCCCGGACGAGTCTTGCCTGAGGACTTCTTTGAAAAGGTTGGTTTCAAGATGCTCAAGAAGGTAAAACATCGCATGCGGGTGCCGTGATTCCTTTCCATCATAATCACCTTCGGCCTGTAACCGCTTTTCGTCATCATCAGTCCATTGGGTATCAATATACTTTCTGAGCAATTCTTTTACCTCAGGGAAATATTCACTTAGGATACCCCTCTTCTCTAAGTGCTTTTCTAAGTCCTTGGCATTTCTCTCAATCTGAGTATGTCCGACTTTTCGGGGAAAGCGGAACCATTTCACGAAGTCATGTACTTGCCTAAAGCGTTTGGAAAAGACCTTATCCAAGTCCTTATCTCCATGGTAGCCATATAAGTAAGTACCGAATTTCCTCTTTATCTCTTTACGGGTGTAGGTTCTGGGCGGACATATCTCATTGGGGGTGTCAGAAATATCCTTGGTCATACCTTCCTCGTTCATGATTTCGATGAGCCTGTCATAGAAGTCGTGTTCTCTGTCGGTTGTGAGAGCAAGGAAATCTTTCGAGCTCTTGCTGCACGGGTAGTACATATTCACCAACCGGGCTAATAGCGAAGGATACGTTGATACTCCGTCAATCCATCTCAGTTCCTTGATACCACCACAGTTGAGTCCGAAGAGGACACGGGCACCTGTAGGAAGTGACGTGAACGGTGTATAGATACGCTTATCTTTGCCAAACTCTCTAACGTATTTCTTCTGAAAGACGAAATCCCGGACAGCGACAAAGATGTAATAGAACTCGAGCCACTTGTTTTTATGAACGCTCGGGTCCTTAATGAAGGACAGGTTAAGCATGAAGTTGTACATCTTCTTGCCATCTTCGCTCATCTCGTAATCCGTCCCTGAGGATGTTACATCACAAAGCAGGTCCTCATCAATATCATTCTGCTTTATCAATCTCTTGACTTCCCTGCTTTTGAGGAGCTGTTCCTTCCTGATGACGGTCTCAATAAAGTGCTCCATGAACTTAGGCGTTAGGGCAAACTCGCCTGCCTTGCCGTTTGTCTTTTTCGATATTTGCTCAAAAATTCTGTTATTATAGAGAGAGTTCGTCAAGGCATCCCACCTGTCTTTCTGTCCTTCCCTGCCCTTAAGGAAGTAATAGGGCTTTGTACTATATTGCTTGTTCATTCCGAAGGTTAACCGGGGTTCTTCGACACCGACCTTATCCTTATTATTCTCAAACAGGCCAACTGCGTAGCTAACCTTGTCATGCACAAATTCCGCATAATCCTCAAGATAGAGCCTGTCATCCAATTTGTACTCACGGGTGATAGCGGGTTCCCGTTCCTTGTTCAAGAGAGAGATGTGCCGAACTATGACCAATTTCATGAGTTCCACCATGTGCTCTCGTACTCTGTTTACTTCTGTTTCTTTATTCTTTTTCATTTTATTATAATTTTTTGTTCTTTAAGGTTGTAGCCTACTCTCGTGACGGAGTTTGTGAAAAACATGGAGTTTTTGCATAAATTAACATCAAACAACGTGGTAATGCACAAAAGCACAACACCATTCCCAAAAAGTGCGGTTTTTTGTACGTTTTTACACCTTGTAAATTATTAGTCAGAAAAGAGGCTTGAAATGCCTGTTTTTATGCGGTTTTTTGTAGGAAAACACATCCATTTTCTTGGAAATGTAAGAAATTGCAAAAAACCAATGCTCAACGCCCATTTTATGGGCATTTTGGTAGTGGTCTTATATTATGGTATGGTGACGGTGTTGGGTGATGGGTCGGTTTTTATTATAAAAGTACAGAAATAGTCAGAGTTAGTCGGAAATAGACAGTATTTGCTGCCATGTCCCTTGAAACTTGAAACCTCACAACCCTTGAAGTGACAATCAAGATTTGAAATTGGTGATTCCCGAGTAGGTTATCCTCTGAACTTGGACTATGTTCAACCAACAGGTAGTCGGAAACTGACTGTTACCTCAAGGCTGTCCTCAGGAAAGACTGTTACGTCTCAGCTGACAGCTGAGTTCCGACTAATGAATTCCTATTGACAGCTGAGTTCCGACGAGCCTATAAATAGTCCTGTATGATTACAAGAGAGAACTGTGCCAAGGCTGCCATCAGGTACATGAATGAGACTCCATTCCGGGAGCATGCCGTCCTCAGACTGATAGGTGAGGCATTCATGGCGGGATGCGATTGGATGGCGGAGCAGAAACAAAAAGAGGATGAAGCCAAACTTGACCGCATCCTCAGCGAAATGAGAACTATAAAGAACTGCCTGTGATAGGTCAGTCAAAGAGGGGCACCTGATTCGGTTGGAAGGTCTGCTGCTTGCGTAGCCTTTTCATCTTCTTGTCATAGCTCCGTCGCTCCCTGTGGTACTCGGGGAAGGCATGGCGGAAGTCTCGGAGAGCATCGCCATGTTCCATGCCGCGATGGGAGCTCCAAAAAGAGGCACATTGAGATTTGAACTCAGGATGCACTGCACAGTAAGTCTTAAAAAATGAGCTTTCTGCCATAACTTTTCTTTATTGCCCTTGTGGGGACTTCGATGGGGGGCATAATGCCCCCTTTTCCTTATATATTCGCCATAAATTGAAGTGCAAAAAGTCAGGAAATTGAAGATGATTCCTGCCCTTGCGTACCTTTTAATATAAAAAAATACTAATTTTCCACGACCATTCGACATATTCTCCATCTTTTTGACTAACTTTGTAGGTTAAAAGATAGTGAAATATGAAAGATATAAAGAGTCCGTACTCGGCAGCGTTCACGGCAGCGTCCATGATGTACAGGGAGATGACAGCCATCCTTCCCCTTTTCCGTGACGAGCGGGCAACGGAGCTACTCAATAAGGAAATCGAGGAGAACAACCTCCTCCACATCAACAGCTTGAACAGCCGTAAGCGTGTGGTCGTGGAACTGCAACGCCGATACAGGGCTGTCCCTGACGGCTTTTGGGATTACTACTCTCAGTTGGACGAGAAAGGTCAGCGTGTGGCTTTGTTCTACGTCCTCCTGAAAGCCTACTACCTCCTGTTTGAAATCCACCTCAACGTTGCTGTCCCCATGTACCGTGCCATGAACTTGGAACTGTCCACGGGCGATGTTGCCATGTACCTGAACGAGGTGGCTGCTCAGGACAGTTTCGTTGACAGTTGGTCGGAGGCTACCCGCAAGAAGGTCATCAGTGTGTATATTCTGATGCTCCATCAGGCAGGACTCTTGGAGAACGGCTCATCCAACCTCTGCAAGCCTGATTTGGATGATAGTGCTTGGATGTACTACATCCGTCTCGGCGAGGCATGGTTTCTCGAAGCCTGTTTCCTGCCCACATACGAAATTAACGACATAAAAGAACGTGCGATATGAAGACTATGACCGTCGAACAGTTGTATGACAAGCTGTGCAGCAAGGCTTTCCAAGACCCGAGGAACGGCGACTTGCACTACAACTACTTCATGTTCCAATATCAGGCGACCAAGGAGTACGAGATGCTCCGTCAAATCGATGACATTCGCGAGAAAATCAGCCGCCCGAACAACAACGTGGACGTGCTGTTACTCGACCTCTTCGAGGAGTTCTGTGCCTTCCTTGACAGTCAGAGGTTCGGCAGGAAATGGGACAGTTACAAGGACTATCTCCTTGATAAGGACAAGACCATGCCTGATGCCGTGACCACGAGCCTGAGGAGTAAGGCCAACAGTGATGAGTTCGTCTCGTTCCTCCATGATAGAATCATGGCCCACGTCAGCAAGGTGGATGACGGTTTCATCCGTCCCTACGTCTTCGTCTATGGTGTCGGTAACATGTATCCTTACCTCAGGGCTAACAGCCTGTTGGTTCGCTATGAGGCAAGTAACAAGTCCTCCAAGTACAAGCTCATCATCTTCTATCCGGGCGAGCAGACTTCCAACAGCTATAAACTCTTCGGCAAGTTGGAGGATGAACACACCTACCGTGCAAGTCTGCTCCTGAATGAATAATCCCCATATTTGTAAAACGAAAACCTAAATGATATGAAACTGCAAGAAATATACAAGCGTAAAGTCACAGATGACCTGAATCCTGTTGTATCAGTATCGGACAATAGTCCTAAAACGGTCAAAATCGAAATCGACGAATACGTCTTTACCGATGAGATTATTCATTACCTCTATACCGTTCTGAATGGCATCCGTGAGGGCAACTATCATCAAAACGGAATTTGGATTAACGGTTACTTCGGCTCGGGTAAGTCTCATTTCATGAAGTACCTGAACTTCTGCTTTGACAAGGACCACAGAGATGCTGCTCTCGCTCGGCTCGAAGATGCTGTCATAGAGCGTGACCCCTTACTTCATCCTGATAGTAACAGTGGAGTTGAGCCTTCAGAGATGCGGTCTCTCACAGATTGGTTGATGAAGAACACCATCGACACGGTGCTCTTCAACATCGGCGACAAGGTGACGGGTGATGAGCGCGACGACAACAATTCGTTCACCCGCGCCATTTGGCAGGAGTTCAACCGATTCCGTGGCTACAACCGGGAGAACATCGCTCTCGCCCAATACCTCGAAAAGCCCCTCGCCGAGAAAGGCAAGTTTGAGACCTTCAAGCAGCTCATGGATGAGGAAGGATTCGATTGGGAGAAGGAGAGCCAACAGCTCGCCACCACTGAGCTCGACTATGTGATGGAGATTGCTGCGCAGACAGAGCCGAGCCTTAGCTACGACATCATCCGCGACAATATCGCCAAGAACAATATCTCCCTCAGTGTGGAGAACCTGACGAAGGAACTCAATGCCTACGTGCAAACCCGTGGCGAGGACTATCGCCTGCTGTTCTTCATCGATGAGGTCAGCATGTTCGTCGGTGGCAAGCGACAGCTACTGCTCCAACTCCAACAGATAGTCGTCCGTATTCAGGAAGACTGTAACGGTCGTGTTTGGGTAGGCTGTTCGGCACAGCAAGACCTTTCGGAACTGCTCACCAACATGCAGGTCAACGAGACCTCCGATGACTACGGTCAGATTAAAGGTCGTTTCCCGATCAAGGTCGCCTTGAAGGGTACCAACACCGAGTTCGTGACCAAGAAGCGTGTCCTTGACAAGAAGGAAGAGTTCCTCTCTGACATTCAGAAGCTGTATGATGACAACAGGAATGCCATCTCTGCACAGTTCATCCTTCCGACATCCTATAACGGCTATGCCGACAAGGACAGCTTTGTCAGCTACTATCCCTTCGTGCCCTATCAGTTCCAACTGATTATTCAGGTGTTTGATGCCTTCGTTGAGAAGCAGTTCGTTGACAAGGAGGTGAAGGGTAATGAGCGAAGCGTTTTGAAGATAACTCATAACACCGCCTACCGCACCCGTGACGAGGAGTTGGGCAAGTTCATTGCCTTCGACCAATTCTACTCAGCCATGTTCGAGGCAGGCTTGCAACCCGCAGGACAGCGAGCCGTCCGTAATGCCGAGCGTACAGCGACCCATTACGCCCAGGACCCAGATTTCGCTGCACGTGTGGTGAAGGTTCTCTTCATGATTTGTAACATCAAGGAGACTGACCGACTTGTGTTCCCGGCTACGGTGGACAATGTGGTAACCCTCCTGATGACCGATATTGACCAAAACCGCTTGGAACTGAAACAGAAGGTTGAGCGGGTGCTCAACTTCCTGAAGAAGGAGAATATCATCCGTCTGCAACTCGGCAAGGAGGGTGCTCCTGATGTCTATGCCTTCTATTCCGAGGAAGAGAGTGACGTTGCACGAATCATCGCTACTAAGCGACCCGACAGCAGTTTCATGGGCGAGCAGTTCTCCAAGCTCTTCCAAAAGTTCATCTCGTTCAGTAACAAGGAAGGCTATTGCGGCAACAACTTCTCCGTGGGTCTGAGCATCCTCGGGCGGAACATCTTCGGCAACAACCCTGATGTTCAGGTGGAGTTCGTCCTCTATGCCGATACCTTGGATGCCAATCAGTATGCCTTCACTTACAATAAGGACCAACGCCGTCTTGTGTTCTTCCTTGCAGCCGACTATAAGGAGAGCCGTGTCGATACCGACTTCTATTGGTACTGCCAAGTTCAGGACTACCTTCGCACGGCATCCAACGACAGCCCTCAGCGACAGAAGGCCAACCGTGCCTTTGCAGAGCAGGCTCAGGAGGTCATGAAGACTCGCATTGAACGTCAGATTCGTGAAATCTTTGACCGCTCGCCTGTTATGAGCGGACAGAATATACTTTCGTCTGCCGAACTCGGCATGAAGAAGGGCAACGAACGCTATAAGGCAGCTGTTCAGGCACACTTGGGTGAGATTTACACCTATGCCAAGGCTGTCTATACTCCCGACTATCCCACTAACTCCAACGAGTTGAAGGCAAAGATTCTCAATCCGCAATTGGAAGCCGATATGACACCTCCTGAGCAGTGGGTAGAGAACTACTTGGTAGGACTCCATCATGACGTTTCCCTCACCGAGGTAGTACAGAAGTTCACACAAGCTCCTTACGGATGGAACGAGGTGAGCACCCTGTTCGTAGTTAGCAAGCTCGTTACACGTCATAAGAGGGCCTTCCTTTACAATAACAACCCTGCTGTTGACCGCCGTACTGTGGCAGAAAACATTCAAAAGAATAAGAACCTCTTCACCATCACCACGGCTCAGGATATTCCACAGGAGACTGTCAACAACTTCATCACAGCTTGGAAGAGCATCTTCAACCGGGTGGAGTCAATGCCTTCTGACCCGACAGAACTGTTCGAGCATTGCCGTAAGTCGGAGAAGTCGCCTATCGTCAACAACGACTACGACAATCGTGCTCGTAAGCTTATCAGCGCAGGTGCCAATACCATGGCTCAGGTTCTCTACGATGCTATCGAGAAGATGAAGGAGTGGCGCGAGGTCCGTGACCCGAAGGCTTTCTTCCAACTGTTCATCGACAATGAACAGGAAATGAAGGTCATGATTGACAACTGTAAGCGCGTTATCGGTTTCTGTGAAGACCAACTCGGCAAGTTCTCCGAGATTACGGCCTTCATACAGCACAACCATGACAACTTCGACTTCCTTGAAGGCGATGCCCATGAGATGGCTGAGGAATTGAAGAAGCTGACCACCGAGGCATGGCCCATTGACAAGATGCCTAAGTACAACAAGCTGAAGCGCAACGTCGAGGGAGCAATTGGTGAAGTCCGTGCCAAGATGGTTGCCGATGTGACGGCAGCCTATGAGGATTGCTTTGCACAGTTGCAGGCACTCATCGAGAGCCTTGGCATTCCTGAATTCCGCCTTCCCAATAAGGATACGACCATTTACAGCCGTACCCACACTGAGAGTCTGCATGCCATGAAGAACTATGCCGACACGACCGAGTTCTTCAATGCTCAGGTACAGGCAATCAACAAGTACGCTGAGGAGAAGAACAAGCCCAAGGTTCACAATGTCTCGCTCCGTACCAAGTCGAAGACCATGCGTACCGAAAGTGATGTGGATGCCTATCTTGCTCAGTTGAAACAGCAGATTATGTCCCACATCAACGGCAAGGACGATGTCATTATTCAATAATCAGTAAACAGAAGACACGATGGATACAGGTCGAATCAAACAGTTTGCGACAGAGTCAAGACGAATCCTGAAGGAAGGTGTGATGCAGCGCATCCGCGCCCTCGGTTTCGACAGTGAAGGCAATACTCCTGACATGCCTGAGCGGGTTCAGGGCGGTACACGGTATCAAGGACGACTGATTGAGAATGAGCGGTTCTACGACTGTTGGGTAGCTTTGAACAAGCGCATCCATGAGTTGGGTAAGAACGGCGTTCAGCAGGTCTATGAGGAAGCTGCCTACACATGGTTCAACCGTCTTGTGGCCATCCGCATCATGCAGAAGAACGACTTTATCGAGCCTGTCCTCAGCTATGACGTTGCCGACATTCGGGTTCCGCATATTGTCAGTGAAGCACGGAAGGGTCGCCTGATGGTCAGCCTGACCGATGAGGAGGACCGCCGACTGCGCATGCTCCTGATGGACGACACAAAGACACAGGAACAGTTCGCCCTGCTCATCACAGCCTACTGCCGTGAGACTCCCTTCATCAGCAAGTGCTTTGGCGGTATCGACCTTTATCTCGAACTGTTGTTGCCCGATGACATCCTGTCTGCTAATCGTTTCATCGACCTCTTGAACCATACCGACGAATATATCACTGACGAGCAGTTCCGCTCTGCTGAGCTTATCGGATGGCTGTATCAGTTCTACATCTCCGAGCGCAAGGACGAGGTCTTTGCATCGTTCAAGAAGGGCAAGAAGGCAGAGGCTGAGGACATTCCCGCTGCCACTCAGATATTCACTCCTAATTGGATTGTGAAGTACATGGTACAGAATACCGTGGGACGCATCTATCTCGACAACAACCCATACTGTCCGTTGAAGAAGGATTGGCGATACCTTGTCGAGCCGACAGAGCCTACGCCGAAGGATGCTATCCTGAAAATAGACGACCTCGAAGAGCTGACCCTCGCTGACCTTGCGTGTGGATCGGGTCACATCCTTGTGGAAGGCTTTGACCTTTTCTATGGTCTATACATAGACGAAGGATACAGCCGTCACGATGCTGTGGTGAAGATTCTTACCAAGAACCTGACAGGTGTTGACCTTGACACCCGCGCCAAGCAGCTTGCCACCTTTGCCCTTCTGTTGAAGGCTGCACAGATTGACAAGTCCTTCCTTGATGGTAAGGTGATGCCGAGAGTCCTTGACATGCCAAATGTTGACCGATATACATGGCGTGACCTTGATGGCCATATGGCAACAGCCCTTCGCCCAACAGGTGGAACAGAAGCAATAGCCAAAGAGATTGAGGAATGCTTTGTTTTGATGGAACAAGCTCACAACCTTGGCTCTGTCATGAAGTTTGATATTTCGGCTGAGACACGAGCATATATCCAACAATGTGTTGAACTGCAACAACAGAAGCAGAAGTTTGTCGAGACATTCGCAGACTTATTCCATGGATTTGAGTTGATGCTTACTCTAACAAAAGAACACTCTGCTATTGTAATGAATCCTCCATATTTCCCAAGGAAGAACATGAATTCTTCTTTGAACGATTATGTCCAATCCCATTATCCAAATGGCATGAATGACTTATTTGCAACATTTATGTTCGTCGGAGTTGAGCATTTGCAGAAGAATGGAAAAATGGGGATGATTAATATGCAAAATTGGATGTTTATTACAACATTCAAATCAACCCGCATATCATTTGTTGAGGGGTATCAAATTGACAATCTTCTACATTTAGGGACAAGAACTTTTGATGAGCTTAGCGGGGATGTAGTACAAAATGCTGCTTTTGTAGTGTCAAATCACGTCCCTACACGAAGTGGAGTGTATTATAAACTGACTGAAGGTAAATGCTGCGCTGATAAGGAACACGACTTCTTACATGAGAGTGAAGTTTACAGAGATGTTAATCAAAAAGAATTTGACAGGTTACCTGATAATCCACTTGCTTATTGGGTAACAGAAAAAATTGCATCAACCTTCACAAGGAACAAAGCGTTATCGGCGGTAGCCAACCCTTGGGTCGGCTTACAAACCGCCGATAACGCTTTGTTCCTCCGCTCATGGTTCGAGGTTAATAAAGGGCACATGGGAATTGGTATAGAAAATGCCGCGTTAGCGGCTCGCTCAGGGAAAAAATGGTTTCCTTACAATAAAGGAGGCCGCCAAAGAAGATGGTATGGAAACCAAGAACTTCTAATCAATTGGGAGTTCAATGGTAAGGATATCAAAAATTATCCAGGTGCCGTTATAAGAAATGAGCACACTTATTTTAGACATTCTATTTCATGGGGGTTAATAGCGGGACCTCTTTTCAGATATTATCCCGATGGTTTCCTTTATGATGTCCAAGGAATGAGTTGCTTCTTTGATGATGACACACTTCTCTTTACTCAATTAGCATGGCTTAATACCAAAGTCTTTAAAGAAGCATCTACCGCTATTTGCCCAACAGGGCATATTCAAATAGGTGAGATAGGGAAATTGCCATCTTATGAAGATACCACTAAAGGTTTTTCAAATGTAGCTAAAGAAAATATCTCCATCTCCAAACAGGATTGGGATGCTCATGAGACCTCATGGGACTTCGCCCAGAACGAACTGTTAAGCATTAACGAAAACACCTTCCTCGACATCATTGATGACTATGCAGATTTGAACGGCCTGTGCATCGACCCTGCCGCTCCACAACCTGAGAGTCTTGAATGGCGGTACGACATGTACAAGATGAAGTGGAACACCAAGTTCATGCGCCTTCATCAGAACGAGGAAGAGCTGAATAGGCAGTTCATCAGCATCTATGGCTTGGAGGACGAGCTGACCCCCGACGTACCACTTGATGAGATAACCATCCTTCAACAGGGCGAAATTAGCATAGAGAATGACGAGGTGACTTTCCACGCAGACGTAGTGATGAAGCAACTCATCTCCTACGCCATCGGCTGTATGATGGGTCGTTACCGCCTTGACAAACCGGGCTTGCATATTGCCTATCCGAATCCGACGGATGAGGACATCTCTCCCTACGAGTTCAACGGCTCAGAGTTCCATATTGACGAGGATGCTATCATTCCCCTGATGCCGAAGGACACCCGTTTCGATGATAATGCAGTGAACCGTCTTGTGGACTTCATCAAACAAGTGCTTGGTGCAGAGAAACTGACCGACAACCTGAACTTCATCGAGAAGCAGCTTGGCAAGTCACTCGAACAGTATCTCGTTAAAGACTTTTGGAAGGACCACAAGAAGATGTATCAGAACCGCCCCATTTATTGGCTGTTCTCATCAAAGAAGGGTGCCTTCCAAGTAATCGCCTACATGCATCGCATGGACAAGTACACTGTGGAGAACATTCGCAACAAGTACCTGCTGCCGCACATTGAGTTCCTTCGTCAGGAGATTGCCGAACTCGACAGCAGAGCATCAACTCTCAACCCACAGGAGCGCAAAACCTACGTCCGCCTACAGAAGGAACTTGAGGAGTGTCAGGAGTATCATGACCGCTTGCATACCGTAGCAGACCAACAGATAGCCTTCGACCTCGACGACGGTGTTGTGGTCAACTACGCCAAGTTCGGTGATGTGGTTGCAAAACTGAAATAACAAAGAGACATGAATATACAAGAAAAGATATACCATTACTTCGAGCAGTACCCTGACCTGCACGTGCTCTTCATCTTCGACCCGAGCGGGTACAACCAAATTGGGCTTGATGATGCTGAGTGGAGAGAGGGCTATGAGTATCAGGTGTTCGACGGCTCGTGGTTCACGGTGAAGTACAAGATACACCACGAGTGGCGTGGAAAGAAGGCTGTATTGCTGTTCCCCGGTTTGCAAGAGCCTAAGAACCAAGAGACGCGACTTGCTTTCCCTCTGCTCGGTGAGATGATGGCCAACGTGGTTTATCAGGAGCAGGGCTATCAAGAGTTCATGCAACAGTATGACCTTGACGAGCGCATGGCTACCTACGTCGAGAAGCATATTGATGAACTGAACACGGGCAAGGTGAAGACAGCACTGTTGCCATACCTGACCCGAGACCTGTTCAATAAGGATGTGGCTCGCCGGGCAATACTGTCTGTTTACCTTGGTAGCGACACCGCGCTAACATGGGAGGATATTATCATCAAGCTCATTATCCTTTGCGGTGGTGATAACAGCAAAAAGGTGACCGACTTCTTTGTCCGTCTGCGCAAGAACCAAGATGTTGCTCAGGAACTGTGGGAAAAGCTGATGTCGCTGTTCGGAGTAACATACGATGACAACACCGAGGAGAAGTTAAAGAAGGTGGCAGAGTCCTTGAAGTACAATGCCATCACTCAGTCGCTCGCCCCCATTAGTGCTGATGACTACAAGGGTTACAAGATAACCAATGGTGTGACCTTGGAGAAACTGAACCACCTGATGGAAAGTGTATCCCAGGTTCCCAAGATAGAGAAACTGTTTACGGAGGCTCTGATGAAGTTGGGACGTGACATCCGAGAAGAGCAAATCATCAAGTGGTACGGATGGGATGCCAACTATTACTATGTCAGCGATGCCCTGTGTTGGCCTATCTTGAAGAATCTGTTGGACGACCAATTCGAGGCTGCTCCGACTGATGCCAACGACTACCTGCGTAGTCTCAGACAGAAGAAGGCTGAGAGCAGTCCCGTGGTACCCGTCATCGACTTCATCAGCAATATAGCCTTCTTCTATGAGAAGTTGAAGACCATCAGTAGCCTGAAACTGAACACGCCTGATGACTATATCGCCTTATACAAAGACAGGTTCTATTTGATTGACCAATTCTATCGTCTCTCCATAGAGGCTTATTATCAGTTGAAGTTATCCGAGATACCCATTCACGCGGAACTCGCCAAGGTAAAGAGCCGCTTGGACGAGAACTACTCGAAGATATGCAACATCCTGAATCTCGAATGGATGACCTGTTTGAAGGAACGCGGTGAAGGTTTCAATGCTGTGAAGTCGCTCAGACGACAGCAGGATTTCTTCAAGGATAATATAGCCAACAAGGATAATAAGGTGACTGTTATTATCAGTGATGCCCTACGCTATGAGGTAGCGAAGGAACTGATGGAAGAAATGGGTAAGGAGAAGCACTCTGAGACCTTGGAAGTGGCATTGGCTATGTTGCCTACTGAGACCAAGTACTGCAAACTGTCTCTCTTCCCTCATGAGACTTTAAACATTGACGAAGACGAACTCCTGATAGATGGAGCTAAGGCACCCGTCACGATGGAGCAGCGTACAGCGTTCCTGAAAAAGTACAACGATGATGCCATCTGTGTGGACTTCAACGAGGTGTTCGGCTCTACCAAGGAGAACCGTGACGTTTTCAAGAAGGATTTGGTGGTAGTATTCCATAACGCCATTGACGAGAGCGGACATATAGGGGACCCGGCTGCTGTCGTGGATGCTTGCCGTTCGAGCATCAACAAGCTCCGCGAGTTCATTCAGCGACTGCATGCCACCTACAACGTGACCGATGTTATCCTGACCGCTGACCATGGTTTCCTGTTCGAGGATAAAGTCTTTGAAGATAAGGACAAGCATCCTGTGAAGGAAGACTGTGTGGAGAAGAAGACCCGCTACTACCTGACTCGCCGTGATGACGAGATGGAAGGAATTACCAAGTTCAAACTCACAGAGGTGTCGGGTATGACCGACTATACAATGAGGGTGGCAGTGCCGACAGGTACGAACCGATTGGCTGCCCCCGGTGGCTATCAGTTCGCCCATGGTGGCGCATCGTTACAGGAAGTGCTCATCCCTGTGATGTATAGCACACGTAAGAAGGGACCCGGCAAGGAGAAGGTGAATGTTACCCTGCTCGAAGCCAACCTGAAGATGACATCGAGCCGACTGAGGTTCACCATCATTCAGTCGGAGGCTGTATCGGAGAATATCAATGGCCGAACTGTCAAGTGCGCTGTCTTCGCGGGTGACGAACAGGTGACCGCTTGGAAGGAAGTTGTTCTTGACAGCGGTGATGCCGCCAACGTGAACAACCGCCTGTTCAGCGTTGAGCTGACTCTGAACCGTCAGACGGATGCTAATATCCTCGAACTGCGTCTCTTCGACGCCAAGGAGGATAATCCGAATCCGCTACTGAAAAAGACTGTTATCAATAAGACTCTAATTGAACAAGATTTCTAAGATATGGAGACATTGGAGAACAAAATAATAGAGGCGTTCGAAGGAAAGGTTGTCCGCAAGGACCTTGCCTTCGAGGTGAAGGGTGGTCTGCCCGTGCCGACCTATGTGCTTGAATACCTTCTCGGACAGTACTGTGCAAGTAATGATGAGCAGATTATCCGTGAGGGTGTGGAGAAGGTGAAGGACATCATCCGCAACAACTACATCAACCGTGCCGAAGCAGAAGAGGTCAAGGGAAAGATTCGTGAGAACGGACGATTCCGCATTATCGACAAGATATCGGCTGTGCTCAACGAGAAGAAAGACTGCTATGAGGCAGAGTTCGCCAACCTTGGTTTACGCGGTGTTCCCCTTGCTACGGAGTTCGTTACCAAGAATCCCAAGTTGCTCTCAGGCAACGGTGTTTGGAGTATCATCACCATTGGCTATATTCCGGGCGACGACGTACCCACACGTTGGGACGTTCAGACTCTGAAACCAATACAAATATCAAATATCGACCTGAAGGAGTTTATCGATCAACGGCAGAAGTTCACTACTGATGAATGGATAGACTTCATGATACAGACTGTCGGATTGAACCCCGAACGGTTGAATCGTCGAGAGAAGATGATAGTCTTGGCTCGACTTCTGCCCTATGTGGAGAACAACTATAACTTCATGGAGCTTGGTCCCAAAGGTACAGGTAAGTCCCATGTCTATCAGGAGTTCTCTCCATACGGCGTGCTTGTGAGCGGTGGCGATGTGACCTCTGCCCGACTGTTCGTTAAGATGTCAGGCAACAAGGAAATCCTCGGTCTTGTGGGCTATTGGGACCTTGTGGCTTGGGATGAGTATGAGCAGCAGAAGGGTAAGTCGGTTGACCCTGTGCTCATCGACACCATGCAGAACTATCTTGCCAACAAGTCCTTCAATCGTGGTAAGGGAAGCCATGAGGCATCGGCATCCATGTGCTTTGTGGGTAATACCAAGCACACCGTTCCGTATATGCTGAAGAACAGCCACCTGTTTGAAAGCATACCGACAGCCTTCGTCAAGGGTGCCTTCCTCGACCGTATCCATTTGTACAATGCAGGTTGGGAGATGAAAATGCTAAAGAAGGACAGTTTCACCAAGGGTTTTGGCTTGATTACAGACTATATCTCAGCAGTCCTTCACGAACTCCGTAACCGTGACCTGTCGGCAGAGATGAACAAATTCGTCAAGTTCAGCGGGTCACTGTCTGAGCGCGACCACCTTGCCATCCGCAAGACCTTCTCTGGAATGATAAAGCTACTCTATCCTGACGGCAAGTACACCGATGAAGAAGCATTGGAGATTATTGACTTTGCAGCTGAGGGCAGAAAGCGCGTGAAGGACCAACTCTACATCATCGATGAGACCTTCAGGGCAGAACCTGCCAAGTTCGAGTATGAGTTACTGTCAACGGGTGATAAAGTTCAGGTGAAGACCTTGGAAGAGATAGAGAACCCTGTCGTTCAGGCTGAGACTGCTGTCAGCGAAGAAGATGCTGTTCCGTTCGAGGAAGTACAGGACGAGACACCTGCAGAAGGTGAAACGCCCAAACGCCGACCTCGTATCGTTCCTTTGAAGGAAGGCCACATCAATATCCGCATCAATCAGAAGGGCGTTACCTACAAGTCCCTGTTCGGTGACTATCTCAGGTCTGCCCATAAGATAGACATCGTTGACCCCTATATTCGGGCACCGTTCCAAATTGACAACCTGTTGGAACTGATACAGACCATCCGAGAGGTCAGCAGTAATCCCGAGGAACTCGAGATACATGTCTCCACCCAGAACGAGGAAGAAAAGAAACAGGAGATAAGGGAAATCTTCGATGCCTTGGAGCAGGAACTTCAAGGCTACGGCATCACCTTCTCTTACGACTTCAAAGCTGACCATGACAGATGGATAGCCCTCGACAACGGTTGGAAGATACTCCTGTCTCGTGGATTGGATGTCTTCGAGAAGTTCGACCGCTTCTCGCTTGGTAACGTCAGACAGAGTGAGCGAAGGTGCAGAGCTTTCAGTATCACCTACACGAAGGAGTAAAGACAAGAACGCCTGTGCAGTCGGATTTGCACAGGCGTTCTTGTTAGAACTTGCAATAGAGTTCCGTTAGCGGGTCTCTCCCTTCGGCATAAATGGTAAAGAGGAACTTGCCGCCGTGGTCTTCGACCATGTCGTACATCTGCTCTATCTGAGCCTGTATCTCATTGGGCAGTTTCCGAGCAAAGTAGAGAGCACCACTGAGGAAGTCCATGGGAGTTGAGTTCTTGCAGATGAAGTTCACATCGGTGTCATGCTCCAATAACCACTTGACTTTTGAACAGCACCACTTTAAATCATCTATATGCATTCCCGGAGCGGGTCCCCAATAGTCATTCCGAAAGTTGGAGTAGATGGTATTGCATAAACACCAAAGAGTGGGCTTTGTTGAGTACCCACGGCTGTACATGTACTCGTACTTCCGTTTCTCCTCATCCCAATCCTGCTGACTCGTTTCATTGCCGGGCACAACACGGTCATCCCAAAGGTCATGCCTAAGCCATTCCTTCTGCTCCTTTGTATAGCCGTTGTCTGCCCAAACCCTCCGTATCAGCTGCCCCAATGCAATCCTCGCCTTCATGAAGTCTTCCAAGTTGCCATCCCTCAAAGAGAAACTGTAACTGCCTTCTTCATGGGTAGGCCACCTATCAGCGAAGAAAAGCAACTGAAACATCTTCACCTCATCCTTAGCTAAGGTGTCGTCGTAACCGATGCCTATATTCCTAAGGTCCTGAGGATATACGTTGTCACGTTGGATGGCGAAGACCCGCCACACCTTCCTGAGTTCCGACATGGGGACAACTGTGTTAGGATGTATCCAAACCTTAGTCAGGTATTGCCACGTCCCTTGGTAGCAGTCAAGCTCGGACAGTTGGCGGAAACAGTCGCGGATAGGGTTACTTGCCCTCGAACGGACGCACCGAGCGGAGTAAAGGTACGTATCAGGACTATAGAACTCGTAGCAAACATCATCGGGGACAGGCTGAATCTCGCAGTGGCTACGCATGATGTCCTTCACTTCCGATTTGTGGATGCGGTCGAGCCATACCCATCGGTTGTAGGCCCAACAACATTGATTATCGATAGGATTGGCGACAGGCTCAGTCAGAATGAGGTACGGTAGCCGTTGTCGCTCACTGCGGAAGTAGGGTTCGTCATCATCCTTCACGTCAGGGAACTTCCGCCACTCTGTTAAGATTGGCTCCCACTTATGATTAAAGTAGCGAGGAACGCTGTCCCTAACAGTATAGATAACATCACAGTCTTTACCCCAATCATAGATGTAATCGTATGCTGCGGGTGACAGGTGCTCGCCTGTCATGGGATTACGCAACCCTAACAGACTATTCTCAACATAGTAGTCCCGATCCTCGTCCTTCCTGTTAGGCGAACAGCATCTGTGGGACACTGTCGTATAGTGGTCACCATGGTGAAGGAAAAGGAAGTGTTTGCACTGTTCAACTTTGTCGAACCACGCCGGGATGACTAAACTGCCATTGGCTGACTTCCATCCGATAAAGTCGCCGTCCTTGAAGGTTACCACCTCCTTGGCAACCTCCAACAACTTGCTGTAGTTCCATCTGTCGATGGCTATACTCCCATCAGTATCGCGGCTGAAAACCGCCCAACAGGTCTGAACCTTTTCCTCCTTCGCCTGAAAGTCGGACGGTTCAGGAAGTTTGTTATAAAACACCTTTTTCATATTTGTACCATTCTCTGATTTCGATGCAAAGGTAGGCAAAGGTGTTGACATCGATTCTGTACTTCTCACGTATAATGCCAAAAAAAGGAGCTCCATCATTGAAGCTCCTCCTTGAATTCTCTGACACATCGTTCCACCGTACTTAGGCTTACGTTACTCAACCGGGCAACGATGCGCTGTGAGTAGCCCTTCTTCAGATATGCAAGCATCTCCTTGTACTGCTCACGCTTTTCTTCATGGGTCTTGCCACTTCCCTTAGGCCGGCCAATCACACCACCACGTTCGATGTACCGCTTTAAACCCGAATTCAGACGGAACTGAATATTGTCTCGTTCAAGTTGGGCGCAGGTTGACAGTACACTAATAATAATAGGTGCGAGCATGCTTGGCTTTCCTTCGTCATCAAGAAGGGTAAACTTTTCCTTCTGTAGGTAGAGGTTGATTTTGTGGTCAATCAAATCCTTCACGGTTGCTAAGACCTCGAATGAAGAACGACCAACTCGAGAGAGCTCACTGCAAAGAAGCATATCTACTCCGTTCTCCTTGCAATACTCAATTGCCTGTGTCAGCACAGGTCGCTCTTGATTTTTCTTCGCTCCACTGATATGTTCCTCAAAGGTGTTGACCAAATCTAACTTCGCGGACTTGGCATACTCCTGAAGGTCCAACACTTGTCGGTCCGTTGATTGACGGTCGCCGACTGAACTAACTCTCGCATAAATTACAGCTTGTCTCATATTTTACATTTTTAAACTTTAATTTTCTCTTTGACTTTTATGAGTACTTGGTCAGATTCAAATCTTGGGTCCCTCATTATTCGGAATGTCAGACTTTTGTGAATAATTTGACTACAAGTATTCAAATAATAGTTTTCTGAATACATCGAATCAGAATTCAACCGTTAGAAGGAACTCTTTCACCCGCTCATCATAATCATCCGTCCGCTCAACCTCTCTATCAATGACATCGACGAGTTGGTCAATGTAGACATTCTCAAACCGAGCATGAGGGTTCAGGTATTCATCGAGCAAAACCACGATGAAAGTGTCGTCACCTTCATCGTATAGGATTTGAACATAGCCTTGATGCTTAAAGCCATCCACATGGAAGAGAATGCCGCCGGGGAAGGGAACAGGTTCATCGAAACCCCAGGCCGACATGATAGTCGGCTTTGCTGACAGAATCTGCTTGATGTAATCGAACATATTATCCATAATCATCATACTATTAATGTACCCGCAAAATTAATCGATATCTTTTTAGTTTTTTCAATACAAAGGCCAAATAAAGCTTTCAAATGCGGGCCAATGTTAAAATGCTGCATTTCTTAACATTTACTATTTTTCATGGGCAAGTTGAATAAAGTTACGAGAAAATCCGTATCTTTGCAAACAGATTGGGATGGTAGTGGCCTGAACAGTCTATTTTGTGGGTAAAATAGCGTTAGCTAATCGAGGTTAAAGAACGAAACTTAGGACACTTCGCTCGCGTCAGCAATGGCGTACTCGCATTTGAATATGCACTCGGCTTTAATTGGCAAACGCCTACATTTATATACAACCGTATGAAAATACGTGTTGGGGTGTGGGCGTATTCCGAGTGCATGAGCAAGTCCTAAGGCTCCGTTCCGAGGAATGGTCCACACTTTTTATGTGCGCTATATTCTATACCTCACCCCAATGTATTATGTGTAAAATAAAGAGGTATGGAACAGTTCAATAACATTGTATTCGTTACGAATGAAGACAGAAGAAATGCTGTCAAAGATGAGAAAGGGTTCGCTTATACGGCAGATGGGAAGAAACTCATCGGCTACGAAGGTTACGAAACTAAACTCGTCATCAAAGATGGAGTTGAGGTCATCGCTGACGAGGTCTTTGCCCGGATGGACATCGAGACAGTAAAGTTGCCCAATACTGTTACCCATGTTGGTGCCTATGCCTTTCAGGACTGTCCCAACCTTAGGAGTGTTACCCTTTCAGAGAACATAGTTTATCTTGGTGAAGGGACTTTTTGGGGATGCCAATCCCTTTGCAAACTTAGCCTACCCAAAGGTATCAGGAATATCAGCGACTATACATTCAACAATTGTAACTCGTTGACTGAAATAGTCCTCCCTGATGGACTTGTCAGGATTGGTGAAGGAGCCTTTAGGTTCTGTCGAGTTACCAAGCTGTCAGTTCCTTCGTCAGTTATAGAGATAGGAGATGGAGCCTTTTGGGGATGTGATTGGCTGACGGAGTTATCCATACCTATATCCATCCTTTCGATGGGGAGCAATGTGTTAAAGGACTGTCCCAACTTGAAACGCATTATAATAAAAAAAGGTTCGCACCCGCGTATGAAAGAACTTCTCCCAGAATACGAGCATTTAATCATTGAAGGAGATTAGCTATTATACGTGTGATTATTCTCATCCTTTAGATTCATAAGACCTATCTTTGCACTGCATATAAACAAAAAACAAAATGATATGAAACAGAAACTCTATCTACTACTGCTTGCATTCCTGCCCATCGTGGCACTTGCAGAGAGCGTTCCGACAGGAAGCGGTACGAAAGAAGACCCTTATAATGCGGCAGCCGCTAATGCATATGTTAAATCGTTGGACCCCGACGTGGTCTCTGACGAGGTGATATATGTGAAAGGTAAAATCTCTTATATCAAGAACAACTTCACCACCCGCTATGGTAATGCTACATTTTATATTGCAGATGATTGGAGGAATCCCGAAGAGACCTTCTACGTTTATCGAACTCTGTACCTCGAAAACCGTCAGTACGTTGATGGTGATGTGGGGTTGTTCCAAGGCGATGAGGTGATAGTTTGCGGCAAAGTCATTTATTACCAAGGGAATATTCCTGAAACGCATGAGAAGGATAGCTATGTCTACTCCGTGAACGGATTCGTTGCACAGTCTGTTAATATTGATGACATCAACTACAACCTGTCAGACGACAAAACTGCAACAGTTATCAGGAAGACCAATGGGTATGGGGGCACCGTAATCATTCCTTCTACCGTTAGCCATAACGGAGAACAGTTTACTGTAACTTCTATTGGCGATTTGGCCTTTTATAACAATACGGGAGTAATAACTATCTCTATTCCTGAGACAGTAACAACGATAGAAAGCAATGTCTTTGAAGGCTGTGTTGATTTGTCATCTATTGTTGTCCAAGACCTCAGCGCATGGTGCAGGATTGTCTTTAAACAGCCAATAGATAATCCCTTGTACTATGCCCACAACCTGTTCATGAACAATGTGGAGGTAAAAGATTTGGTTATTCCTGACGGAGTGACTGCTATAAACGATTTCGCGTTCTATGGACTTAGTGGCATAAGCTCTTTAACCATCCCTGAAGGGGTAAGCACAATAGGCAATGCCGCATTCTGCGGATGCAGTGGCTTGGTGACAGCATCAATCCCCAACAGTGTTAAGGTATTGGGGCCAAGTACGTTCTATGGTTGTTCGAATCTGACCACAGTCAACATACCAAGTGGGGTTACTCTTATAGACGGTTTCTTATTCTATGGATGCGGGAAACTGTCTCAAATTACCATTCCTGCAGGAGTTACTGAGGTGCGTAATGACATCTTCAATGGCTGTTCAAACCTAACAGAAGTCTACTGTCTATCACCTTCGGTACCAACTACTGCACAAAATGCATTTGACAACTATTCCTTGCAGTCATCAACGCTATATGTTCCTGTCGCAGGCTATGTTGATTATAGTAGAGCATCACCATGGAGCGGATATGGCACTATCAAACCCATCCCCGGCTCTGAGGTTGCTACAGGTGACGGTACGTTGTCTTCACCATTCAACCCCAAAGCCGCCAACGACTACATCAAGAACTTGGGTCCTGATGGCGTTTCTGACAAGGACATCTACATTAAAGGGCGCATCTGCTCTATCAAGAATGAGTTTACTTCGCGTTATGGTAATGCCACTTTCTACATCTCTGAGACGGGTACTGATGCCGACGAGCAACTATATGCGTATAGAACTCTCTATGTAGGTAACAGGAATTATCTCGATGGAGACACACAGATAGCGGTTGGGGATGAGGTCATTCTATGTGGTAAGGTAAAATATTACCAAGGAACTACTCCTGAGACCTTGGAAAAATGCTGCTTTATATACAGTTTGAATGGGCATACTACAACAGTTGTGGAGCCAAAGGGAAGTGGCACGTTATCCGACCCGTATAATGCATCGGCAGCAAACTCGTTCATTAAAGGGCTTGCTCCTGATGCAATCTCAAGTAACAACATTTTCGTAAAGGGTAAAATATGTGCCATCGTCAACGAGTTCACCACTCAATATGGCAATGCAACGTTCTACATCTCCGATGACGGAACAACTTCAGGCGACTTATTCTATGTGTACAGGACTCTACACCTTGGTAATAAAGTCTATCCTGAAGGAGGTTTGCAAGTTCAATTGGGTGATGAAGTTGTCGTGTGTGGCAAGGCCATTTACTATCAAGGAATCACGCCTGAGACCTCTGAAAACAACAGTTATGTCTATTCCTTGAATGGAGTAACCTATACTGAGGTTGGCGGACTCGCTTATTACGTTGATACTAACGAACAGACTGCTGAGTTTACAAGTAACGGCAATCAATACTCGGGTGAGGTCGTTATTCCGTCTTCTATCGACTATGAAGGTAACTCCTACGCTGTCACATCCATCAGCAGCCAAGCGTTCCAAGGTAGTGAGAGCATGACCGCAGTGACCATTCCGGGCAGCATTATCAGCATCGGCGAGCAAGCGTTTGAAGGATGTAATGGGTTGACCACTATCACCACCAACATCAGCGAGCCCTTCTCGATTTACAACGCTTTCCCGGCGAACGTTCTGACTTCCGCAACTCTCTATGTTCCATATATGAAGAAGGCTGCTTACCAAGCCACTGTCGGATGGCGAGACTTTGCTAATATCGTAGAACAGCCCGGCGGTGATGTTATCACTGTCACAGCCAAAAGCTACGAGCGCGAGTATGGCGAAGACAACCCGACCTTTGAGTACGAGGTGACAGGTGGCACTGCTGATGGTAATGCCGTTATCACCTGTGAGGCGACAGCCACCTCTCCTTCGGGCACTTATCCTATCATCGTCAGCAGGGGCGACGTGGCTAACACTTATGCCACCTTCGTCGAGGGTACATTGACCATCACCAAGGCTCCGTTGACTGTAACTGCCAAGTCCTACTCACGCAAGGAAGGAGAAGAAAACCCATCATTTGAACTCACTTACTCAGGATGGAAGTTAAATGAAACTGAGACTGTACTAAATGCTCTCCCGGTTGCGACGACGGATGCTACGAAGGACAGTCCTGCGGGTGAGTATGTTATCACTGTGAGTGGAGGCTCCGCCCAGAACTACACCTTCAATTATGTTAATGGTATCCTGACAATTGAAGAGACCTCAGGCATCGTAACCGTCAATGGTGACGGTAACTCCTTTGACGTTTATACCATTGACGGAATCAAGGTGCGTTCTAAGGTTACGTCACTTGAAGGATTGCCCAAGGGATTGTACATTGTCAATGGCAGGAAGGTAAGTAAGTGATAATCATCTGTTGGCAATAATAGTGAGGGAGCGGCAAACTGTCGCTCCCTTTTCCGTCTGCAAGGCCCTAAGTCTCGCTCCATTAAGTGCATGTCTTTTCTCACAGGCGGATTCCGTCAATATCAACGTCTATCTCGAAAGTATATTCTCTAACCCACAGTAGGTCATACAAGGCGTAGTTGGTATGTGCCAACCAATGGTTCAGTAGCCGGGGGACTTGTTGGTCGCAGAGCCATACTTCCGTTGAACAGAAGAGTCCCTCCATTCCTAAAACACTCTCGTCACAGTCATCTTCCTCATTCTGAATGAAAACTCCTCGCATGAGGTTAATAGAAGGATTGTAAGTACTATCACAGAGCGAGTTGACAATTTCCTCCTCCTCATCAGAGAATCTCGGATGACTCTTGGGAAAGGTCGGCATGATATTCCCAATGATAGTAATTTTGCCACCGACATCTGAGTTACGAGCAGTTTTGTAAACATTCAGGCACTTCCTGTGGAGTTCATTGATGGCGCGGCATAGGTAATCACACAGCCCACGCATCAAGTCAGCGTTCCCCTCATTGTAGATAAAAGCATCATTGAGAAGGCTTTTGCGGTGCCTGAGGTTGAAGTCATTGACTTCATCATCTTCCATGAGCCTGTATCGAAAGTCTTTATATTCCTGACAGTCATAAACTGCCAACCCAATTCCATTATTCATATCGTCTTTTTCTGTGTTATGTCATCAAGTTCAATTCGTAGTTGACCTTCTATGTCACGGATGAACATAAGGTCATAAAGAGAGAAGAAGGAGTGAGAATGCAAATGGTGGAAGAGCATTGTAAGCGGGAGGTCTTGATTCCACTCATCAGGCAATTGCTCATCCCATGGCTCATCATTCCGATGAAGTTGAAGAATGGCGTCCTCATTATAGACTTCCTGATGTCCTGTGCGGAGCATCAGACTGAAAGCGTTGTCGAAGCCTGAGTTATACCTCCAAACTTGAAGGGCATCCCAAACTTCCTGTTCCTCCTCATCTTGGATGGGATGAAGTTCGGGATAAGCCATTCTAAGTTTGGCAACCAAGGTTATGTCCTTCGTCATGTCTGCCTTACTCAACTGTAAATACAACGGCCAAACCTTCTTGTATAGGCTGATGACAGCATCGTTCAACCGGGAGCAGAAAGAGTGGAGGATTTCTTTGTTCTCTTTCGAATACACAAAGGCATCCTCGAGCATTCTACGCCTGAGCTCAAACCCCTTCTGAACGGCTGTCTCACAGCTCCCCTTTCGAATCAGGTGACAGATGGAGCATCTAAGGTCCCGATACTCATAGTTTTCATATACTTTCAAACCTTGTTTCATTCTTCATTCTATTATTGTCAGGCAATCCTCACTGTCGAATGCATCGTCGCTGATTATGATGGTCTGCCCTTTTTTAATATTAATCTTCAAGTCTCTTATACCACAAAATGCCCGGCTTTTGATTCGTTGAACAGAGGTTGGGATTTCAATACTTCTTAGAGCCTTGCAGCCGCAGAAGGTAGAGATATCAATTGTATTAAGTCGCTCTGGGAGATGTATGTCTTCAAGGCTTTCGCATTTCTCAAAGGCCGACATACCGATTGAACGTACCGAGTTAGGCATAAAGACACTCTTCATTGTAAAGTTCGCACCAAAGGCGTGTTCGCCAATCTTTTTTATTCCGTCAGGCAAAGAAACTGCTCTTAGGTTACATGAGAAGAATGCGAACTGCGGTATATCCTTGATGCTTTGGGGAAGAACGACCTTCTGTAAAGAGTGACACCCCCAACATAAGCGTTTTCCTACTGCTGTTACAGTCTGAGGAATGGTAAGTGTAGAAAGTGAAGTACATCCCATGAATGCAGCATCATCGATGGTTTCCAAACCGTCAGGAAGGATGATTTCCTTCAGGTTAAGACGATTAGCGAATGCCTGTGGTGCTATCCTTTTCACACTCTGTGGAACTTTAACCCTTACCCGATCCTGATAGCATAGGAATAGCTCACTCATACCTTCATTGTAGAGGACTCCGTCTCTGTTCAGATAGTGGACGCTCTCACCATTCAGGTCTGAAAAAGACGAAGGGAATGGACAGTGTTCCATTTCTAAGACCATCAATGACCGGGGGAGGTTCATTCTCCTTAGGCGTGAGCAGCCGAAGAAGGCTTGGTCCCTTATGATGGTCACGCTATCAGGCAACAGGATTTCAGACAGGCTGCTGTTTTTGAAGGCCATCCTTCCAATTACTTCGCATCCTTCCTGAACCCTGTACACCTTCATGTCAGATGATGTTTGACGAAAGTGATATAAGGTCTTGCCATCCACACTATACTCACCACCGAGTTCGTCAATGTAAGTTCCTCTCTTTGTTAACTTTTTATTCATATCGTTGTTGTGATTTTGCCGCAAAGATAGGCCAAAAATCCATAAAAAACAGGCCCGTTCTCACGTATAATGAAGTGTTCTCAATTTTTTTTCTTATCTTTGCACTACAAATGTGATTGGTATGGAATATAATGGCTTGCTTAACTCAATTTTAAGACGACTAATTATTAGGCGTGATACTCGAGTAATGAGTATTATAAATGAGCATGTCGTTACTTTACCGCCAAGCCCATTCGACAACTTGAAACATTTTGAGTTCGAGTACGAAGAGAAGGACTTCAATACAGGTAATTTCAGAATGGACTACTTGCTCGAGCAACTTTCACGTGGAAGCGAAAACTATCAAATGATGGGCGCACTTCTGCGTAGTAATCTGTCTCAGGACGGCTATGACAAACTTTTCAAAATCCTAATGTCACATATCGCTGCCACCCCTGAGTGCTTACAGGCTATTAAAGGCGAGTTTATGGACGATGCAGAGGTCTCTGCTCTGTTCGCAGGCGAGCCCTGTGCGAAGGTTATTGTCAGAGAGAGTGCAAAAGAGGATTTGCCCAAGGAAGGTAGGTATACCATATTCATAAAGTTCAGTAATGGTGATGAGGTGCCAATTAGGTTTAACATGAGACCTTGTAAGGTAATATATCTGTTCTTCCTTCTTCATCCACGATTGCTCTTTTCGCGTATTCAACTGAGTCACGACGCACGGATATTCACCAACTTATTCACCCTTCTGTATCCATCTGATACAGATAATTTCGAACTGACCATCAGTGAGCGAAGTGATTATTTCTTCAAGCAGTATCGCCCGGCTTTAAACCGAACAATTGAGAGCACATTCGCTGAACATAATGCAACAATAGGCCGTACTGATGACCCACGCGATTTAGTGTGGTTTGTTCTCGAATTGAACCGCAATTTGGGCAACATGTATAGCATTAGTCTTCCTGCCAAGTTCATCGAACTGCCTGATGAAATAAAGGACAACAAGAGCCTGTATTAGACTAACTCCCTCCACAAAGAAAGTCATTATACGTAGGAAAAATTCCTTTAATGTTGCCACTTTTCCCGATTTTTGCAGCAGTAAAGCAAAAGACGGAAATCTATGGCACTTAGAAAAGAACATATACTGACGGCACTGAGTCTTCCTGAGTTTAATAGAATTCAGGCTTTAGGCCTAATTAAGTTCGGGACCAAGGAAGATGTGTCCATCTCCACCGACATGGATTTGATGGAATTGGTAGACGCAGCCTACGATGAAGGTTACATTAATGATATACCTGAGTACTACCTCACGGACTTCACCCACTGTCGGGCGAAGGCAGAACGTATTATAGAAGAATGCGCCAAGCACAACATCGGCATCACCATCTACGGTGACGAGCACTTTCCTTCGCAATACCATAGCCTCATCAAGCAAGGTAAGGAAACCTGTCCTGTCCTTCTTTATTACAGGGGCGACATCAAGAAGGTCTGTTCGATGCCCGGAATTGCTGTCATTGGTACCCGCCGAGTTACGAAGGAAGGCTATGCCGATGGTGAGTTCTTTGCTCGGTTCTTAGCTCAGAAGGGCTGCAACATCATCAGCGGCCTTGCCATCGGTGCCGATACTGCTGCCCATAACGGCGCATTATTGGCAAGAGGTGTGACCACTGCCATCACTGCCTTCGGATTTGATGTTACTCCACGGTACAACGCTTATCTGATGAGACAGATTGTTGCAGAAGGAGGTTTGTTCCTGTCTGAGTATGCCCTCGGTGTTCAGGAATGTGCTACCACCTTGGTAGAGCGCGACCGTCTTCAAGCGGGTCTTGCTGATGCAGTTCTGTTAGTGCAGAGCGATGACAAGAAGGGTGGTAGTATGCATGCTGTTCGAACAGCCATCGAGAACCACAAACCTGTGTTTGCAGTTGACTATCGCAATACTCAGATTGCCGGGCATCCGATGGCGCAAGGCAACCTTAGGCTCATAAGGGAGGGCAAGGCTATACCTGTCAATAGGCAGACTGCTCAGAAGATTATAGATAGATTAAATCATGGATAGACAGGTAGAAATGCAGCTAATGTTGGAATACGGATTGCCTTCCAAACGACGGACAAGGAGAAGGCTGATTGAGCACCGGGGAAAGGTTCTCAAACACCTGTATCAGCAGAACCGATTGAAGGAGAAGGAACTGTCCAAAATGCATATCACTGTTGACCTGTGGACATCCAAGATAATATGGGATGAGAGCCGGGGCGACTATTCACGTGTGATGGAACTCGGAAATCAAGTCTCAGATACTTGGCGGCACCTCCACAGCCATTGGGCTACCTATGTCAAATATGTAAATGGTGGCGGTACGTGGTACCTTGTTCCAATGGAAAAGAAAGAACGTAGGAAAGCTCTTAGGAAGTGGCGACTCCAACCATTGGTGGAGTATGAGCAAATTGCCGACGATGAGGCTGAATGGGGCATGTTCCTCGGCATACAAGTGTCCTCCAAGATTCCCAATTACTCGACAAAGATCGATTTAATATAAAAATTGAAATTATGAAGAAACTATTATTTTTGAATGGTATGTCTCCGACAGGGACCGCCATTACCGCAGATGATTTCCGAACTGCTTTTCCCGAAGTAGAGGTCTTAGTTCTTGACGACTTGGGACCTATTGATACTGCTTTGTCAGAAGTATCAGAGACGTGCGAGAATGAACATCCTGACGTAATTGTTGGCGTGGGAATTGGTGGAATGATTGCCGAGCAGATGCACGGATTTTATAAGGTGTTGATAAATCCTGAATTTATCTTCCCCCATGGAACTTGCAGTGATAGTAATCTGATATTATCCAATCAGTTCAAGGAGATTTCTGAGTTCGACAAAGAAAATACTTACGCTTTCTTTAGAGATGATTTTGGTTTGGTAGGGGATTTCCAAGAGTATCATGACAATTACCCGATAGGGGTTCACTATCCCAACCTTGATGCAACTCCTAAGTATGTCCTCAAATTAATAGTTCCCCTTGTTCGAGAAATTCTAAATCTACAATGACATGTTTACCGTTATCATCATCCTACTGCTCGCAGGGATTGTTTACTTTCTATTCGACATCATCGTAGCCATCATCGGTGGTATATGGGAACTTATCTTCGGTGACTTCCTCTAACCGATGTCATCATGGATATGTTCTTTCTTAACCGCCGGGCTTGTTGCCTGACACATCCAAGGGTTTCAATCGGACAGTTCGCCGAGGTGTGGACCACAAGACTGAGACCCGAGGATGTGGCAGCAGGCAAAGTCGTTCCATCCTTCCTGTACTTCTCGCGTACTAATGGGGACGGACAGTTCATCGGAGACGATGCCTTCGCCTTTGAAATCGATTTGTACAGTCTTTGCCGTTTAGAGATAGTCAAGACTTACGTCAGGCACGGACAGACAGTCAATGAGGACGGAGGTACATGGGAAGGATTGTGGTTGGCACAGGTTGCACTGCAGGCTTGGCTCAACGAGAACCACTACGTTGAGCTCGTTCCAAATTGGGTCCATATGGTCTCCGAATGGAATATGAGCCATCCCAATCAATTCGTCCTAACCGAATATGCAGAGGGCAAGGTCCTGAATCTTATGGCCTACAATTATGCGTTCCTCAGGTCATGTGCTTTCCCTGAGATACAGTTCATCTAACGGGAAGACATCAACAAATAAACGCGGGCAGGACTCCTAACCTCAGCACGTCCCTTCTTCATGGGAAATGGATTTTTCGGGTTGAAATACAATTATTGAGAAAGAAAAATGGGAAGAAGTTTAGACTTCCTCCCATCGAATCTATTTCCGAAGTGTCTTTATGCTATTAAGGTACTTTGCGACTAAGGTGTCAGGCAAGCTTTTAGCATACATAAATGAAGTAACATCATCATGCCTTAAATAGAAGAGTAGGGCAAGGTCAAGAAAGGCAGTCGTTCTGTCTTCATTAACTTTCTCAAGGTACAGCTCCTGAATAGGGATGCCAAGAGTGAGTCTCTCTTCATTGGTGACGTTGAAGTCAAATACAGTTGTCTTGTCCTTGAACACAGAACTTATTTCGTCAAAGAGTTTCAGATTCTCTTTTATTGACGATGCATTTAACTTTTCATATCGGGTCAACATCTTATGGGTTTTGTGCCCTGTTATCTTCCTGATAATCTCGCTCGGAATACCAATGGAAAGCCCAATGGTGACAAATGTTCTTCTTGCGACATGGGATGTCAATAGCTCCCACTTCTTGCACTTCGTCTCATAGCGTTCATTTCCGCGATAGGTAGTCTTAATGATTGTATCGTTGAAATTGGCCATCTTTCCTAACTTTTTGAGATACTCGTTATACTTCTGATTGCTGATAACAGGAAGGACATAATCTGTGTACCCTCTGTTACTCTCGTACTTCTTTATTATTTCCTTTGCCATTTCGGTAAGGGGGATGATAAGATGGTCGTTTGTCTTCTGAGTTGTCAAGTCTAATGTGTCGCCAACAATGTCCTCCCATTTGAGTGCTTTCACGTCAGAATAACGTAATGAAGTTGCACAGCAGAAGCAGAATACGTCACGGACCTGTGCAATAGATGGCTGTTCTATCTGCATGTTGTACAATCGCAACAGCTCCTCTTGTGTCAAGGCAAACACATTACATTTGTTTGAGTCTTCGCTACCAGGGAACTTAGGGTGATGCCTTTTATAGTCCAAACGCTTATTGTATTCACGCTCTGTAGCCCAATTAAAGAACCATTTCAGGTTGTCGTAGAGTTTGGCTACATAGCTGTTGGTAAGCTGCTTTTTGAACAACAGGAAGTCAATAAACTGATTAAGAACATCCTCATTAACGTCCTCAAAACAGAGTCCCTGACGAAACTCATTCAAATGCCGAAGTATCGTTGCGTGTTTGACAAATGTACTCTTCCTCCATCGCCTTGTACTGCCCTCGACTTTGACAAATTCCTTATAATACTCCTCAATGGGCACCTTGCGATGAGGTTTCTCGTCCTTCAATTCAGCTCTCAGGCCCTTGCGAACATCTTCGACGGAGATGAAGGACTTGTCTTCACCTTCAAAGCGTTTGAACAAATTGTCACATGCCGTTACAATTCGATTTAGCTTAGAATTGATGGTTCTCGAGTCTACTCCTTGTCGATTGAAGGTGTTCTTTTTCACCTGCTGATAGCGTTTCCCGCTTTTCAGTTTCTCGTCTTCCCAATTAGTTCTGTCCACACGGTAACCCGTGTAATACAAAACACGCTGTCCATTGAAGGTTACTGACGCTTTGATTTGAAGATTCTCATCTTCTGTACCATTCTTGTCTTTGCAAAGAACAAATGATACTCTGAAATTGTACTTGTTCATTTACTTTTGTTTTTTAATTAATGACATACCAAAAGGACTTTCCTTTTAAAGGTGATAGTAACTCCTCTTGATGGAAGTTTACATATCCACCATTAAAGAGTGTTAAAAGTCCATTGCCTAATTTGGTAGGAACAAAAGTAATAACTAATTTTGTACCCAACAAATAATGTTAGATACGGGGAACCCCGATTGAGGATGAAATAATATGCTGTTATACAGCGGGTTAATATATATTAAGAATTTAAAGCGATATACAGGTACAGTTCATTATATACAATGTTCTTGTCCTGTTCTCTCCGCAGGTTTTTTTATAATGAAGAGGTTTTATCTGATATTTGTGCTGCTGATGTCACTGGCTGTGTCGCAGCCGGCGAAAGCACAGGATATGTTGAAACCCGATACTTCCTCAGTTCTTCTTACTGATTCCGCTGCTCAGGACTCCCTCGTCACCACGATGGTCGACGATGAGGCTTTGGCTGTGGCCATCGGTGAGGAGGAAACGGAAGAGGGCGGTTTCCATAAGCAGCTGAAGACCAAGTTCATCGATGGAAATGTCGGCTTCATGTCGTTGGTGGCTCTGGCCCTGGTGCTCGGACTTGCCTTCTGCATCGAGCGCATCCTCTATCTGATGATGTCGGAGATCAAGTCCAGGAAACTGCTCGACGATGTGGAGGCCCGCCTGAAGGCCGACGACCTCGAAGGTGCCAAAAAGCTCTGTCGCAGCACGCGAGGCCCCGTGTCGAGCGTCTGTTACCACGCCCTGTCGCATATCCATCAGCCCATGGATGCCATCGAGCGCAGCGTCACCAACTACGGTGGTCTGCAGGCAGCCAACCTTGAGAAGGGCTGCTCGTGGATCAAACTGTTCATCGCGATGGCGCCCTCTCTGGGATTCCTGGGCACCGTGATCGGTATGGTGATGGCCTTCGACAGCATTCAGACCAAGGGCGACATCAGTCCTACCATCGTGGCTCAGGGCATGAAGGTGGCGCTCATCACCACCATCTTCGGTATCATCGTGGCGCTGGTGTTGCAGCTGTTCTACAGTTATATCCTCTCTAAGATTGAACATCTCACGGCACAGATGGAAGAGTCGGCCATCCGCTTGCTCGACCTTATGGCCCTCTGGAAGCAGAACCATTAGCCCATGCCCCTCGTCTCACCTTTAATCGCCGACATCATGCTCTGGCTGATGTATATCACCGTTGCAGTGGCCCTTGTGGTGACCATTGTGTCGGTGGTCAGGACCGTGCGCCTGCGGACGAAGGACGATGAGGTGGTCAATGGTGTACCCCGCACGCGCATCGCCTGGATCGTTGTGGCGGTCTTCCTGCTCTGTCTCGTGCTCACCTTCGTGTTGGGCTCCTCCGAGCCCGTGCGTACCAATGGCAAGCTCTTCACCGACACGTTCTGGCTGAAGGCTACTGACATGTTTATCTACACTTCCCTCATACTGATTACCGGATGTTTCGCAGGCGTCGTCTTGAGCAGATTCCGGAACTGAACACCAGTTCCACAGCCGACATCTCGTTTATGTTGCTGATCTTCTTCCTCGTGACATCGTCGATGGACACGGACAAGGGGCTCTTGCGCCAGCTGCCGCCGCCTCCTCAGGAGCAGCAGCCGCCTCAGGATGTGCGCAAGGACCATGTGCTGCAGATCACCCTCGATGCCCATGACCAGCTCTCCATCGACGGCACCCTGCTCACCACGCAGCAGTTGAAGGATCAGATTCTTGGGTTTGTCGCTGCCGACCGCAAGGATCATGTCATCAGCATCCGCACCGACCGCGCCACCACCTATGAGGCCTATTTCCGCATGCAGAACGCCATCGTGGCGGCCTACAACCAGTTGCGCGAGCAATACTCACGCGAGCGTTACGGCAAGGGCTATGGCGAGCTGGCGCAGGAGCAGCGCGACGAGGTCAACCAGTATTATCCCCAGCGCATCAGCGAGTCGAAGCCATCGGAGGAAGGAGGTGCCCAATGAGGCGCATGCAATCCATCTTTCGCCGTTCGTCGCATGAGATGCCCGGACTCAATCTGGCGTCGATGCCCGATCTCATCTTCACCGTGCTGTTCTTCTTTATGATTGTCACCCACATGCGCCACGACGATGTCCGCGTGCGCTATGAGGTACCCGCAGGCACCGAGGTGCAGAAGCTGCAGCAGAAATCGGCCGTCATCAATGTCTATGTCAGCGCGACGCAGCTTCAGGTGAACAGCCAGCTTACCGACCTCGACCATTTGGCCGCCCTTATCGAGGCCGAGCGCAAGAAGCTCTCCGAGGAGAATGCCGAACGCCTCACCGTCAGCCTGAAAGCCGACAAACACACGCCCATGGGTGTCATCGCCGACGTGAAGGAAGCCCTCCAGCGTTCCTTCGCCCTCCGCATCAACTACAGCGGCACCGAAACAAGAGAATGATTTTTTTTCTCACTCACGAGCGAGAAATTGTCGGGACCCTTGCAAGTTTCTCATCCGCGAGCGAGAAATTATCGGGCCCCTTGCAAGTTTCTCATCCGCGAGCGAGAAATTATTGTGTCATCCGAAAGTTTCTCATCCGCGAGCGAGAAATTTCACGTGTTTCAATAAGTTTCTCATCCGTGAAAAAGAATTAAAATTCCTTAGATTTCTGCCGCATTCCATCTCTTTTCACTCAAAAATGACTATCTTTGCACCAAACCAGACATATTTTCATTATGGCAAAAGGAAATTCTTGGAAGACCCGCAACCGTACGCAAGCGTATTACGGCTATGAAGCCCGCCCGATTCTCAAGCGCGAACTGAAGTCAAAGCCGCAGTTCACCCTTGACGATCTTTTCATCTCCCCCTTCACGAAGAAGAAACGTTTCGACGAGGACGGGCGCTGGCAGTACATCGCTATCACGCGCAACACGTCGCCCTCCGGCATCCTCGTCATGGACGACTACCTCCGCTCGCTCTCCAGCCCCGATTTCAGCATCGGTGATTTCGCCGAGCGCCACGGCCTGAAGACTGATGAGGTGAACGCGCTCGTATTCATCCTCACTGGCATCAAGGGCGTGCGCTTTCGACAACTCTATCAGGCGCGGATGGCCGATGAACTGCTGCGCTACACCGACCTGCCGTTCGACGAGGTGGCACGCCGCTCCGGCCATGGCTCGCCCAGCAATTTCTATCTCTCCCTGCGTCGCGAATGCAACATGTCGGCCTCGGAGCGACGCCGTTTCCTGCGCCGCGACGGCGACTGCGGGCGCTACCAACTCTGATTCTTCGGGGCGGCCATTCCGGATTCCGCCTCGGCCTTTATACAGAAAAATCCCCGCTCGGACTTCAGAGCGGGGATTTGTTTATTGATGGAGGAGGTTGAGCTTCTGTTGCGGGGCGAGGGCCTGCGAGGTCTTCTCGGTGTACTCCTTCAGGGCGAGGGCGGCTGTGGCGCGGATGTCGCGGCTGGAGGCGCCGATGCGGAAGGTGTAGGTGCCGGCCTCGGTGAGCCACTGCGAATTGGCCTCGTCGAACGAGGCGAGGTCGCGCACGGGGATGGTCATCGTGAGGATTTGGCTTTCACCGGGCTGGAGCTCGCGCGTCTTGGCGAAGGCCTTCAGTTCCTGAGCGGGCTTCTCCAGACGGCCTTTCGGAGCCTGGACGTAGACCTGTGCTATTTCCTTACCGGCCACGGAACCGGTGTTCCTGACGGTGATGCTCACCTCGACGGCATCCTTGCCCTTGGCCTTGACCACGGGCTTGGCATATTCGAACGTGGTGTAGCTGAGGCCGAAGCCGAAGGGATAGGCGACGTTACGCTGGAAGGTGTCGAAGAAACGGTAGCCCACGTAGATGTCCTCGTCGTGGTTGGTATAGTCGTAGCCCTGCACCTGGCCCGTGTAGCCTCTCGTCACCTCGTAGGTATAGAAGTCCATCGTGCCGGGATAGCCCTTGGTGGAGGGATGATCGGTGGCGGCAAGGGGCCAGGTCATGGTGAGCTTGCCTGAAGGGTTGACCTTACCGGTGAGCAGGTCGGCCACGGAGTTGCCGCCTTCCATGCCGGGTTGCCAGGCGCAGAGGATGGCGTCGGGGTAGCTGCTCCACGAGGCTGTCTCGATGACGCTTCCGGAGTTGATGATGACGACGACGGGCTTGCCGGCCTGATGGAAGGCATTGCAGACGTCCTTGATAAGCGACAGCTCTTCGGGGATGAGGTTGAACTCGGTGGCGATATCGCGGTCGATGCCTTCACCGGCCTGGCGGCCGATGGTGATGATGGCGGCGTCGGCGGTGCTAACTTCCTTGTCTACGGCAATCGGCGAGATGCTGATCTCAGGATATTTCTGCTGACCCATCATCTCGGTCTGGAACCACTTGGCGGGATGGCGCTCGGCCTGGAACTTCACGCGGGCGTAGGCGATATATTTCTGATAGATGTCGGTAAGGGTCTCACTCGACTTGATGCCGGCGTTCTTCAGTCCCTGGAGCATGTCGACCACATAAGGCGGATGCACGCAGCCGGAACCGGTGCCGCCGGAGAGGAAGTCGTAGGAGTTTTCGCCAAAGAGGGCCACGGTCTTAATATTTCCCTTCCAAGGCAGGGTGCCGTTGTTCTTGAGGAGCACGATGCCCTCGCAGGCGCTCTGGCGGGTGATGGCGGCATGGGCCTTGAAGTCGGGATTGTTTGATGCGGGATATTTCAGGAAGCTGGGCGTCTTGACGATGTATTCGAGCATGCGGCGCACGTTGCGGTCGACGTCGGCTATCGAGAGTTTACCATCCTTTACGCCCTTGATGATTTCCTCAACCTGGGCGGGCTGTCCGGGCTCCATGAGGTCGTTGCCAGCATGTACCTCGCGGGTAGTGGGCAGACCCTCGCGGATGCCGATCCAGTCGGTCATCACGATGCCCTTATAGCCCCAGTCGTCGCGTAGGATCTTGGTGAGCAGGTCGTGGTTGCCCATGGAGAACTCGCCGTTGATCTTATTGTACGAGGCCATGATGGTCCAGGGGTTGCTCTCGCGGACGGCTATCTCGAAGCCACGCAGATAGAGCTCGCGGGCGGCACGTTGTGAAACACGCTCATCAACGGAGGTGCGGTCGGTCTCCTGGGAGTTCACGGCGAAGTGCTTGGCGGAGACGCCTGCGCCCTGACTCTGCACGCCATTGATATAGGCGGCAGCAATCTTACCTGTGAGCAGGGGATCTTCGGAGTAGTACTCGAAGTTACGGCCGCAGAGGGGATTGCGGTGGAGGTTCATGCCCGGGCCGAGGATGACGTCGCAGCGGTATTCCTTGGTCTCGTTGCCGATGGCCTCGCCCACCTTGCCTACGAGTTCGGTGTTCCAGGTAGATGCCAGACAGGAGCCGATGGGGAAGGCGGTGGCGTAATAGGTCTTATCGGTGCCCTTGCGGGTAGGGTCGATGCGTACACCGGCAGGGCCGTCGGTAAGGACGGTGGCAGGGATGCCCAGCCGGGGAATGGCCGGGGAGGTGCCTGCGGCTCCCGCCACGAGGTCGGCCTCGCCGCCAACGACGGCTCCTGTGCCGAAGAAGTTGTTTGCACCGCCAACGAGTAGCTTGGCTTTTTCTTCAAGGGTCATGGCCTTGAGCACCTCGTCGATGTTATCGGCGCGGAGCTGGGGCTGAGCATTTGTAGTCATAACGAATGTAGTTGCTAATAAGCAGGTTGTTAGTAATCTTTTCATATTGTTGATTTTTAGGGGAAGATGCGGAATTCATAGCCCTCGTCCTTGAGCCATTGGAGGGATTCGGGGAGGGCGGTGCGGAGTTTGTCGATCGACTTCAGCGAGTCGTGGAAAGTGATGATCGAGCCATTGCGCGCGTACTTCCTTATATTATTGACGACATCCTCGGCCGTCAGCCATTTGGAATAGTCGCGGGTGACGAGATCCCACATCACCACCTTGTATTTGCGGCTGAGCCAGGCATACTGCGCCATGCGCATCCAACCGTGAGGCGGACGGAAGTAATGGCTGTGGATATAGGCGTTGGCCTTCTCGACATTGTAGCTGTATTCCTTGATGGTGTGTCGCAGTCCGCCGATATGATTATGGGTGTGGTTGCCAATCTGATGGCCCTCGCTGACGATGCGGTTGAAGAGCTCAGGATACTTGCGTACGTTGTCGCCCACCATGAAGAAGGTGGCCCTGATACCGAACGCCTTGAGCGTGTCGAGGATAAAGGGTGTCGCCTCCGGGATGGGACCGTCGTCGAAGGTCAGATAGACGGCCTTCTCGTGACGGTCCATCCTCCAATAGGCTCTGGGATAGAGCCAGCGGAGGTAGATGGCGGGCTGCTCGATAATCATATTATTGCTCGAATCTGCCGCCCTTAGAATGATAGAGCTGGATCAGACCTTCCAGCTGCTGGTCTTTCTGGGCGCCCTTCTTCTCGTCGATGGCGGTCTGAAGGTCTAACAACTGGTTCATGACGTAGAGCTGGATCATGCAGTCGCGCTGCGAACCGTCGAAGCGATAGCCGTCGAGAGAGCAGTACCACATCATATACTGCTGCGATTTCTTCCAGAGCTGGTCGACCAGCTGCTGGGCCTTCTCCTTCTGGCCTGTGAGATTGTAGGCGCGTGCCAGGTCGAGCGAACCGCAGGCGTAGTCATGGGGCACATTGTAGGCAGGCAGCTCCTTCTCGCACTTGTCGAGCACCTTCTTGGCCTGTTCTGTCTTGCCTTCATCGAGGAGGGTGACGGCCAGGGAAGCCAACAGACGACGGTGGGTGTAACACATGCGGGTGACGGTCTCGTCGAGATAGATTCCCTCCTGACTGACGTTGCCGTACTTATACTTGTTCATGACATTGTCGTAGACCTTGTCGGTGTCGAAGTCGGTGGTGCCGGGCATGGGCACGAGGTTGCCGCGCTCGTCGGTATAATGGGTGCGGAACGGCGTGATGCGGTTGGCAAGACCTTCCTGAACGAAGTGCTCGCCAAGGTTCATGTAGTTCTCCTGACCAACGGTTGTCGCCACATAGATAGGACGCTCCCAGTTGGCGTTGGCAATCAGCTCGAGCATCATCAGGTCGCCCTTGTAGAGGGCACCCTTGCCTTTGAGCGAGATGACCATCTTGTCGGGGATGGAGTCGCTGGCCATCATCATGCCACTACGACGGACAGCCTCCTTGTCGATGGTGACGAAGACGGTGTCGGTGGGGATGACGTGGAAGTCCTTTACGGTAGAGCGTACCCAGTGCTTGAGTATGTTCTTCAGTTCGAAGGGCTCGTCACCGAACTGTTTCCTGGCCTCTTCGGGACTCTCGCGATAGAGTTCCTTGACCTGTTCCTTGAGCGACGGGTCCACCTGCACATATTCGTTGGTGCCGGCGCAATACTCCAGACGGTTCCAGGTGATGGGCAGCGATGGGGAGTCGTAGGCCGGACGTACCATCTGGTCGATATACCAGTCGGTCTGCAGATAAGAGAGGTTGCAGACGCGGGCATCAGTACGAACGCCTTCTGTATCCTGGTTGTACCAAAGCGGGAAGGTGTCGTTGTCGCCATTGGTGAAGATGATGGGGTTGCCCTTCTCCTGGAGGGTCATGAGGTAGTTCTGTCCGAAATCGCGGCAGCAATAGCGGCCAGAGCGGTCATGATCATCCCAGGTCTGCGAAGCCATCTGGATGGGGACGAGGAGAGCGGCTATAGTTACTATAGTGGCTATGATAAGGTTCTCTTTCTTCATCTTGCGCTCAAGCCAGTTGATGATGGCTGCTACGCCCATGCCGCACCAGATGGCGAAGGCATAGAACGAACCGGCGTAGGCATAGTCGCGCTCACGGGGCTGCATCGGCGTCTGGTTGAGGTAGATGACGATGGCCAGACCGGTCATGAAGAAGAGGAAGAATACCACCCAGAACTGGCGGATGCCGATAGGATCGTCGATGGTCTTTTCACCGACCTTGCGCTTGCGGGTGTACCAGGCCTGCCAGAAGAGACCCAGCAGACCGAGAATCAGAGGCAGACAGTAGAAGACATTATGTCCCTTGTTCTCCTTCAGATCGTCGGGGAGCAGGTCTTGATTGCCTAAACGGGCATTGTCGATGAACGGGATACCGGTGATCCAGTTGCCGTGCTCCAGTTCGCCATTGCCTTGGATGTCGTTCTGACGACCGGCAAAGTTCCACATGAAATAGCGCCAGTACATGAAGTTGCACTGGTAGGAGAGGAAGAAGCGGATGTTTTCGAACTGACTCGGCACCTTGATCATCATAGGCTCGCCACAACGGTCGTAGGGTACCTCGCTGCCGTCGACACCACCCATCCACGACTCATAGGCGCTGGCATGGGCGGCATCATACATACGTGGGAAGAGCATGTTCTGGGCATATTTGTATTCATCCTTCGTACGGACTACGAAGTAGGAGTCCTTCTCGTCGGCAGATGCCTTCTCCTTGCGCTGGTAGACGGGCTTGCCCTTCGACATGACGGGCTTGCAGATGTTACCCTCTACTTCGAGAGCTACCTGTGAGGTATAGGCCTGGCCATAGAACAACGGGCGCTGACCATACTGGTCACGTCCTAAGTAGTCGCCCAGGGTGAAGATATCCTCAGGAGAGTTCTGGTCCATCGGGGGATTGGCCGATGAACGGATGACGATGAGGGCATAGGTGGAATAACCGATCATCAGCATCAGCATGCAGAGCAGGGCTGTGTTCTTGGCACGGGCCGTGATGAGCGGAAGCTTGTCCTTTGAAAGCTTCAGTACGAACCAGAGAATGGCCAGTACGATGATACCGATGATGAAGGCCGACCAACCGTAGCCATAGAACGGGATGCCGAGCATGCCGACGGCAATCAGGAAGGCTATGTTCTGAACGGTCAGGCTGTGCTTCTGCGTCTGTGTCTCGTAAACGGCCCAGATGACGCATGCCACCAACAGGAAGATATAGATGATCTCACCTGTGTTGAAGGGCATGCCCAGGGTGTTGACGAAGAACAGTTCGAACCATCCACCGACCGTGATGATGCCCGGTACGACTCCGTAGAGCACAGCGGCCAGGATGACCACAGAGATGCCCAGGGCCACCAGTGAGCCCTTGAGGTTGGCATCAGGGAACTTACGGTAATAATATACCAGTCCGATGGCGGGCAGACAAAGCAGGTTCAACAGGTGGACACCGATGGAAAGGCCCGTCATGTACATGATGAGCACCAGCCAACGGTCGCTGTGAGGCTCGTCGGCATGATCCTCCCATTTCAGGATGAGCCAGAACACCACAGCCGTGAACGCTGAGGAATAGGCATAGACCTCACCCTCGACAGCAGAGAACCAGAAGGTGTCGCTGAAGGTGTAGATGAGTGCACCTACAAGTCCGGAACCCTCAATGGCTATCAGTTTGGCCAGGGTGATATCTTCGAACCGGTCGACCAATAACCGGCGCACCAGATGGGTGATGCTCCAGAACAGGAACAGGATACATGTGGCCGAGAGAAGGGCGCTCATGATATTGACCATCTTCGCCACCTGCGTGGGATCGCTGGTAAACTGTGAGAACAGATTGGCCGTGAGCATGAAGAACGGTGCCCCGGGTGGGTGTCCTACTTCGAGGCGATAGCCAGTGGTGATAAACTCCGGGCAGTCCCAGAAAGATGCAGTGGGCTCAATGGTAGAGCAATAGACGAAGGCGGCAATCATAAACGCAAACCACCCGAGGACATTGTCCACCAGTCTGAATTGTTTCATCTAAAAAATATATTTTTTAACGTTAAAAATCTGATTTGGATGCAAAGGTACGAAAAAGAAGTGAAAAGTGAAAAGTGAAAAGTGAAGAATTTGCTACCGCAGTAGATAAATTAACTTACATAAACAGTCCGGCGCCGTAGATTAAGACCACATAACGGAAAATTTTGCCCAAGGTGATGGCGATGAAAGTTATAAAGATGTTGGAGCGCATCAGACCCAGGGCGATGGTAATGGCACTGCCTAAAACGGGCAGGAAGGCAAAGAATCCCATCCATGCACCCCGGCCTGCCATGAACCGGTGAGCCTTGTCGAGGTCTTCCTTCTTCACATGGAAATACTTTTCTATCCACTCCATCTTGCCCAACCGTCCGACGCAGTAGTTAAGCACGCTGCCCAGCACGTTGCCCGCTGTGCCATAGATCATCAGAACCCAAGGATCAAGGCCCGTTGCCATCAGTGCGATGATAACCGCCTCGCTGGAGAACGGGAAGAAGCTGCCAGCCAGGAAGGCTGCCAGGAACATACCCCAATAGCCGTACTGGGTCAGAAAATGAATGATGAAATCCATAGGTTGAAGCCGGTCAGTAACAGGGCCGTAATCAGGATGATGTAAAAGGCAATATTGGTGACCTTGGTGTTGGTAAGTGCGATGAAATGGCCGATTAGCGGACTGGTCAGGATGATGGCAGGTCGGAACAACAGGTCATAGTGCTGCGGAAAAAGGGGGAGGAGTACCAGCACCAGAATGTCGAAGAACATGATGCTATAGTAGAACTGCCGCGTGCGGATCTTGTCGTTATAGCTCGTCCTCAGGAAATGGATGATGCCTGTGACGGTCAGAATGATCAGGAATGCATAGGTAAGATAGTGCGAGAGCGGGATGTCGTTGTAGGCATTATAGAATCCCACCTCCGCGAGCGGCAGGAAATGATTGGTGAAAGGGCTGAGGTCGCCTTTGTATAGCAGCAGTACGGCCGAAATCCAGAACCAATAGGGCGTGAGCAGACCTAACAGGGAGGATATGAAGGTGCGCAGACTTAAACTGCTGAGGAATATCATCATAATCCAGTAGACGGGGATGAACATCAGCATCTGGATTTTCGCCAGACTGGCTAGTCCGAGGATAAGGAATGTGTAGCAGATCCGTCCTGCGGCTTCACGGTCCTGGTAAGTGGAAAAGATGACCAGCAGACTCGCTATGAACCCCACGGTGACGATGCCTCCCTCCAACGAAGGGAAGAGAAAGCAGGCCATGCTGGAAAGAACGATAAAGGCCGACGTGATAGCCCGGCTGTAGATGCGGATAAGGGCGTAGAAGTTGTTGAACAGAATCATCAGGTAGACGGCCAGGGCGTAACAAACCAACTGGATCCACCATTGGTGCTGGATAACGCCACAGATGAAACAGATGCCCAAACCATAGAGAGCCGTCACCGGGAGGGTGAGGCGACTTCCTGCCACAATCTTCTGTAACTGACTACCTTTCAAGGCTATGATTTATAAGTCGGCGCCGATATCGCGACGGAAATACTTGTCGGTGAACTGAATCTTCTGGGCCTCTTCGAAAGACTTCTGGAGGGCTTCGGCCTTGTCCTTTCCATAACTGCTGACAGCGATGACACGACCACCGGCGGTGACGACTTCACCATCCTTCAGGGCAGTACCACTGTGGAAGACAATGCTCCCCTCCACCTGGTCGATGCCGGAAATGGGATAGCCCTTCTTGTATGCCTGGGGATAACCACCGCTTACCAGCATCACACAGACAGCAGCACGAGGATCGAATGCAATATTGCGCTGGTCGAGGTTGCCATTGGCTACACCCTCGAAAAGGTCGACGATGTCGCTCTTCAGACGGAGCATCACACTCTCGGTCTCTGGATCGCCCATACGACAGTTGTATTCAATCACGTATGGTTCGGGATTCCTGCTTGGTGTATTGCTGCGGTTGATGAGTCCGAAGAAGATGAATCCTTTGTAGTCGATGCCTTCAGCAGCCAGACCCTCTACCGTAGGACGGATGATACGGTCCTCCACCTTCTGCATCCACTCCTTGGTGGCAAAGGGCACTGGTGTGACAGAACCCATGCCACCGGTGTTCAGACCCGTATCGTGCTCGCCGATACGCTTGTAGTCCTTGGCCTCGGGTAGGATCTTGTAGTGGGTACCATCTGTCAGCACGAAGACCGAGCACTCGATGCCACTCATGAACTCCTCGATAACCACACGGCTTGAAGCATTACCGAACATACCGCTCAGCATCTCCTTGAGTTCTTTCTTGGCCTCTTCGAGGGTGGGGAGAATCAATACGCCCTTGCCTGCACAGAGACCATCGGCCTTGAGGACGTAAGGAGCTTCCAGCGTCTCTAGAAATGCCAGGCCTTCCTGGAGATGCTCGCCATCGAAAGTCTGATAGCGGGCGGTGGGGATATTGTGGCGTTGCATAAAGCCCTTGGCAAAGTCTTTCGAGCCTTCGAGCACGGCACCAGCCTTGGAAGGACCGATCACAGGAATGTCCTTGGTACGGGCATCAGCCTTCAGTTCGTCGTAGATACCTTTCACCAGAGGATCCTCTGGGCCGACGACCACCATATTGATACTTTTCTCTACGCAGAAGGTCTTGATGGCCTCGAAGTCGTCGGCCTTCATGGCCACATTCTCGCCACAATTGCTGGTGCCAGCGTTACCTGGTGCGATATAGAGTTTCTCACACTTGCTGCTCTGAGCGATTTTCCAAGCCAAGGCGTGCTCACGTCCGCCACTTCCTAACAGTAATATCTTCATATCGTTATTTTAAATAGTCTTCGAAATATTGTGTTATGCGCTCATGCAGATGAACGCTGGCATGACCACGCATGTTGTGCTCCTCACCTGGATAGGCAAAGAAATCGGGCTGTGTTCCGGCCTTGATACAGGCATCGAGGAACGACAGGCAATGCTGAGGCACGACTGTGTTGTCATTATAGCCCGTGATGATCTGCAGTTTGCCTTTCAGGTTCTTCGCTTTGTCGATGAGACTGCTCTTGGCATAGCCCTCGGGGTTGTTCTCGGGGGTACCCATATAGCGTTCGCCATACATCACCTCGTACCACTTCCAGTCGATGACAGGACCGCCTGCCACACCCACCTTGAACACATCGGGATAGTTGGTCATCAGCGAGATGGTCATAAACCCGCCAAAGCTCCAGCCATGAACGCCCAGTCGGTTCATATCTACATAGGGCAGGGTGCGCAGATAGTCCACGCCTTTCATCTGATCCTGCATCTCTATCTGTCCCAGCTGGTGGAAGGTGGCCTGTTCGAAGGCCCGTCCACGATGCTGGCTGCCGCGATTGTCAAGGATGAAGACGATATAGCCTTTCTGCGACATATAGGTCTCCCAAGTACGCGAAGCCCAGTGCCAGGATGCCTGCACATTGTTGGCGTGAGGACCGCCATAGACATAGACCACCGTCGGGTATTTCTTTTCCGGATTGAAATTATAGGGCTTCACCATCCTGTAATAAAGGTCTGTAGTGCCGTCTGCTGCCTTGATGCTGCCACACTCAAAGATGGGCTGCTGATAACCCGCCCAGGGGTCTTCGGCTTCCAGAAGGGTGATGGGTGATGGGTGTTGGGTGTTGGTCACTTGGATGACGCGGGGTCTCGTAGGCGTTGAGAACCGGTCGATGAGGAAGTTGCCCGAAGGCGATAATACACCACTGTGAACGCCATCCACCGTCTCCAGTTGCTTGATGTCGCCCTTCATATTGACGCTGTACAGACGATGATGCAAGGGGTGTTCCTTGTTGGCCTTGAAAATGATGGTCTTTTGCTTCTTGTTGAAGCCCAGCACCTCCATCACGACCCATTCGCCCTTGGTGATCTGCTTCAGTTCTTTGCCGTTGGCATCAAAGAGGTAAAGGTGGTTATAGCCGTCCTTCTGACTCTGCATGATGAACTTCGTTTCATCCCAGGGCAGGAATTGGATAGGATGCAGGGGCTCTACGTATTTATCGGAGGTCTCCCGATAGAGTTCGGCAAGCTTTTCGCCTGTCGTGGCATCATAAGACACCAACCGGCAGTCGTTCTGCCCGCGATTCAGCTCGAACATATAGATGGTCTTGCTGTCCGGACTCCAGGCGATATTCGTGAAATAGCGGTCTGTAGGATCGCCAGCCTTCAGGTAGATGGTCTTATCGGTCTGCAGGTCATAGACCCCCACCGTCACTTTGTGCGAGGTCATTCCCGCCATCGGGTATTTGTCGGGTTCATAGGTGGCGCTGCGTGGGAAGATATCCACTTGTGGATAGTCTGTCACCATGCTCTGGTCCATGCGGTAGAAGGCCAGTCGTTGGCCGTCAGGACTCCAGAACGTGCCTTTCTCAATACCGAACTCATTCCGGTGAACACTCTGTCCATAGACAATCTCGCGGCTTCCATCGGTAGAGAGCTGGTGCTTCCGCTCGTTGGCATCCACCACAAAGAGCTGGTGGTTGTCCACGTATGCCGTCGCCTTGGAGACTGCATTCCAGTCGTTGGCTGTCTGCCCGGCGATACTGTCCTGCCAGACAATCTTCTTCTGTTTGAAGTCTACGAGGATTACCGCCCTCCTGTTACCCACCTGAACGACCGGCTGGTCAGGGTAGGGGAAAGAGGCATTCATCAGGTGACGCACATATTTCTCGTCGTCACTCCCTGCCCACTGGTTGATTTCCTCGAGGGTGAAGAGCTTTTCCTTCTTGCCGGTCTTGGCATCAATGGTGTAGCACTCCTCCACATCGGTCTGTATCAACTGGTCACCCCACCAGGTCAGCCAAAGGTTCTTCGGCTGGAATTGGCGATAATTCGTACCACCGAAATTCAGGTCCTCGAGGGTGAAAAACTTTTCCTGGGCAATCATGGTCGTTGGAATCGCTAGTCCGATTAGTCCGGCTAGAATGGCTAGCCCGGCTAGATTGTTAATCTTCTTCATCATCGTCAAATCTCCTTTTCTTTGTGAAGTTGCGTTCAGCCTTGTTGAACTTCCTGTCACCATGGTCGAAACGTCCGCCTCTTTCCTTCTTACTGCCCTTTCTTCCACGACGGTCTTCGCGGCCGTCCTGATTATTCCGGTTACTCCGGATATTCCGGTTACTCCGCTCCTCCCGTTTTTCCAGGTCATGGTGGTGGAAGGTGAAACTCCGGATGTCGCCCTCTTCATTCTGCTCAGTCTCCTCAAGACGCTGCTTGAACTCCCGTTCTTTCTTGAAACGGTGTTTCTGGGCCATCTGTCGTTTCTCCTCATCAGTCTTGACGATACCGCCCTCATGACGGAAATCCTTCAGCTTACCGTCGAACATCTGGTATCTGCGGAACTCGCACTCCAGCGAACCGTTATAAAGGGGTATCTTGATGCTCGGTTTCAGACCGATCTGCTCGAAACACTCCTCACGGTAGGAGAGTATCCAGGCGTCATTACCCTTGAACTCGTGCTTCAGGCGTTCACCTATCATGCGGTAGGTGCCCAGAAGGTCGGGGGTGGAGATACGCTCGCCGTATGGGGGGTTGGTGATGATGATGCTCTTGTTCTTGGGTTGTGTGAAGTCCTTGAAGTCCTGTTGCTCAATGGTGATATCGGCAGAGAGACCTGCTGCCTTCACATTCATGCGGGCTGTGTTGACAGCCTTTATGTCGACGTCATAGCCATAGATATGATGCTTGAACTCCCGTTCCTGACTCTCGTCATTATAGATTTCGTCGAAGAGGTCGGCATCGAAGTCAGGCCATTTCTCAAAGGCATATTCCTTGCGGAAGAGTCCCGGGGCCATGTTCTTGGCAATCAGGGCTGCCTCGATGAGCAGGGTGCCTGAACCACACATCGGGTCGATGAAGTCGGTGTCGCCCTGCCAGCCCGACATCAGGATCATACCGGCAGCGAGCACCTCGTTGAGCGGGGCCTCTACACTCTCCTGACGATAGCCCCTGCGATGCAGCGACTCTCCACTGGAGTCGAGACACAGCGTGCAGTGGTCCTCTGCGATATGGATGTGCAGGCGGACGTCGGGATTGGCGATGGAGATGTTCGGACGTTTGCCGGTCTTTTCGCGGAACTGGTCCACGATGGCATCCTTCACCTTATAGGAAACGAATTTGGAATGGCGGAACTCTTCAGAGAAGACCACCGCATCCACGGCAAAGGTCTTGTCTGTTCCCAGATAGTCTGTCCAGTCTGTTTTCTTGATTTCCTCGTAGACATCATCCGCACTCTTGGCTTTGAAATGGCGGATGGGCTTTAGGATACGGATGGCAGTATGCAATTGGAAATTCGCCCGGTACATCAGTTCCTTATTACCGGTGAATGACACCATGCGCCTACCGATTTGTACATTGTTTGCCCCTAATTGGGTCAGTTCTTTCGCCAGCACAGGTTCCAGTCCCATGAACGTTTTGGCGATGAGTTCATACTCAGTCTCATGAGTATTTCTCAAGTCTTTGTATTGTTCCATTTGATATGTTATTGTGGAAAACTGAGTGCAAAGATAATGCAAGTCGGGCGAAAAAACAAATAAAAAGCAAAAAAAAGTGCTTCTTTTTTGTGTTATTCGGGATATTTTCTTAATTTTGCCACATCTTCTGATAAATTATGATATCTATTCTATTGTCTACATCGGTTTTCGGCATCCAATCCGTCTTCTTCGTCTGGCTTGGAGGCCTTGTCTTGTTCCTCCTTCTCTGTTATGGTATCTTCCGCCAGTGGAGGAAGGGCAGGACACTGAAACAGGAACTGATGGAGATAAATAAGCTCAGGCAGAATAACATCGAATATGATTTTATCCTGAAAGCCATGAAGATAGCCGTCTGGCGTTATGATCCCCGTAGCAAGTCATTCATCTTTGACAGTGATTACCGCGAGGGACAGGATAACAACGTTCCGGGTGCGACCGAGACGTTCGTTGAGACATTGGATCCCATCGCTCCTGCAGACGTTGACCGGGTGAACAAGGCCTTCAATGATATCTGTGAGGGCCGTACGGATTATTATCATCAGGAATATCAGGTGACGAGCAAATCTTCCGGCAATACCTATTGGGAGGAGAGCTATGCCACCATCGTGGAGCGCGATGCAGACGCCAAGCCGACAAAGATCGTCGGTACTTCCCAGCGTATCGACGCGCGTAAGCATCTGGAGAGCTCATTGGTCGCAGCCCGCAACAAGGCTGAGGAGAGCGACCGGTTGAAGACGGCATTCCTGGCTAATATGGGCCATGAGATCCGCACACCTCTTAATGCTATCTGCGGCTTTGCCGACCTGTTGCCCGTCGTACAGAATGAAGAAGACCGCAACCAGCTTATTATGGAGATACAGAACAACAACCGTAAGCTGCTGCGTATCATCGACGGACTGGTCAGCATGTCGAAGATTGAGGCAGGTGCCAAGAGCCTGTTGATGGGCAAGATCGATCTCAACCAGCTCTTACAGCAGATGGCCGATGCCTACCAGCCCACCACGAATGTGCCCATCCGTCTGCAATGCCCCATGAAGCAGCTGATGATCGAGAGCGACCGTGAGAAGCTTGTCGAAGTCCTTGACCATTTGCTGCAGAATGCCGCTAAGTTTACTGTCGAGGGTGAGATTACGCTGAGCTATGAGGTGCAGGGCAATCAGGTGCGGGTGAATGTGACCGATACCGGAAAGGGTATCGCCGAGGCCGATCAGGCACGTATCTTCGAGCGTTTTGTCAAGGTCGATGACTTTATCCCGGGTACAGGCTTAGGCCTCTCCGTCGTCGAGTCGCAGGTCAGGAACCTGGGAGGTACGGTTGGCGTGGAATCATCCTTGGGTGTAGGCTCCACCTTCTGGTTCATACTTCCATTAGAATAACCGCCTATGCGCCGCCTCCTAATACTTTTCACTTTTCACTTTTCACTTCTCACTCCTGTCTTCAGTCAGGTCTTCTCTTCCCAACCCGTTCCCGATTCCGTCTTCCAGCGGATGCAGGGGCGTTCCTGGCCAGAAGGCTGCACTGTCAGCCGTTCTGACCTGCGTTATCTGCGACTGTCACATTTTGATGCCGGGAAGAAGGAGCATGTGGGTGAGATGGTGTGCAACAAGGCTATTGCGAACGACCTTCTGGAGATATTCCGTGAACTCTATCGTCAGCAGTACCCCATCCAACGCATCCGCCTGATCGATGACTATGAGGCACAGGATGAGCTGTCCATGCGCGATAACAACACCTCCTGTTTCTGTTATCGCAAGGTGTCAGGAACGACCAAGCTCTCCAAGCATGCCACGGGTATGGCTGTCGATATCAATACCCTCTATAATCCGTATGTCCGCACGGGCAAGGACGGACGTCGCATCGTGGAGCCCGCTACGGCCGTGAATTATGTCGACCGCCGTAAGAGCTTTCCCTACAAGATTGTCAAGGGTGATCTCCTGCACCGCCTTTTCCTGCAGCACGGCTTCAGATGGGGTGGCTCCTGGCGCACGATGAAAGACTGGCAACACTTTGAGAAGTGAGAAGTGAAAAGTGAAAAGTGAGAAGTGAGAAGTGAATAGTCTGCAACTTTTTCGCGGGTCGTTACGTCAAACATACAGATCATTAATAAAAAAGCGTAAGAAAATGAAAACAAGACAGTATTTGATGATGAGCGGCCTGTTGCTCGTGGCCGCATTGGGAATGACCTCGTGTGTGATGACCTGTAACCGATCCTTTGATATCAGCGACGATATAACAGTGGAATGGCGGCATCTCCGCAACTTCGAGCGTATTGAGATCAGCGGCTCTCCTACTGTGGTCTACACCCAGGCCGACACCTTCGGCGTCAGGGTCGAAGGTCCCGACAATCTGATTCCCCGCATCCTCACCGATACGGAGGACGGCACGCTCTATGTGCGTAACAAGGGAAAGATGGGCTTCGTCAATTTCACGATTGGCGATAAGAGCGATGTCACCGTCTATGTCTCCTCGCCCGATCTGGTCGGTGTCGGTGTCAGTGGCTCCGGCGACTTCATCAGCCGCAAACCCTTGGATACCGATACCATGGATATTGCCTTGCGCGGATCAGGCGATATCACCTTCGAGAACATCATCTGCGATGTGTGCGTCACGCAACTGATTGGTTCCGGCGATATCAGTATCGGTCATCTCGATGCGAAGACATCGACGGCCGTTGTGATAGGTTCCGGCGATGTGAACATCAGTCAGGTCAATGTCAATGAGACCAGTCTGTCGTTGAAGGGTTCCGGCGACCTCACCGTCGAGTTCGGCGAGGGCTGCAAGTCTGCGGATGTACAGTTGAATGGTTCCGGCGATATCACCCTCCAGGGCACCCTCAGTCATTACGATGCCCATAAGAGCGGGTCGGGAGATATCGATACCGGCGATCTGAGAGTCAGATAAAAAAAGAAAGCCAAGAGTGTCATCACGACAGTCTTGGCTGAGTTCTAACTAACTTATTATCAACTATTCATTACTCATTCTGAATTTGCGATGCAAAGGTACGGACTTTTTTCCACATTTTAAGCGATTCAGAGCGAAAAAGTGACGTAAACGTTTGCGAGGTTCGGGGATTTTTTGTACTTTTGCCGCCGTATAGTCAGTATATGTGAAAATGGCAGCAAATAAACATCGCACATCGTTGAAAGACCTGGCCCAGGAGCTGGGTGTCAGCATCGCCACCGTCAGCCGTGCCCTGCGCAGCAGTCCCGAGATCGGGCAGGACATGCAGGCAAAGGTCAAGGAACTGGCCAAGCGCCGTAATTATCGTCCCAATCCGTTTGCGCAGAGCCTGCGTAAGGAGGCCCCGCGGGTGATAGGCGTGGTGGTGCCCAATCTGGTCACCCATTATTATGCCGCCGTGCTCGATGGCATCGAGAGCGAGGCCCGCAAGGAGGGCTATTCGGTCATCAGCGCCAATACGCATGAGGATACCGATGCCGAGATCCAGGCCATCGACAATTTCATCAGCCTGCATGTCGAGGGCATCATCGCCTGTCTGTCGCAGAACACCACCGACTACAAGCATTTCGAGGAGATAGCCGACATGGGCATCCCCCTTGTGTTCTTCGGGCGCACCTGTCTCACCGACCGCTTCTCCACCGTCACCGCCAATGGCGACGAGGCAGCCTTCCAGGCCACGCAGCACCTGATAGATACCGGCAGCCGCCGCATTGCCTTCATCGGAGGCCCCAACCATCTCGACATGGTGCGTCGTCGTAAGCACGGCTATCTGGAGGCCTTGCGCGAGAACCGTATTCCCATCGACCGCACCCTCGTGGCCTGTGAGAAGATCGACTACCAGTGGGCGCTCGACACCACCACGCGCCTCCTGAGCCTGCCCGTGGGCGAGCGCCCCGATGCCATTCTGGCCTTCAACGACATCATCACCTTCGCCGCCTTCACCGCCATCAAGCAGCAGGGGCTCAGTATCCCCGAGGATGTGGCGCTGATCGGCTTCACCGACGATGTCCACGCCCAGTATGTCACACCGCGCATGTCGGCTATTGAAGACCAGTCGCATCTGATGGGTCAGACCGCCTGTCAGCTGCTTCTCAGGAATATCGCAGGCGATACCAGGATCTACCGCAAGATAGTCCCGCAGCAGCTGGTCATCCGCGATACCTCAGCAAGAAAGTAATTTAACAGAAAAGAATATATGAAGAAAGTATTATTGTTTTGGGCTGTCGCAGCCATGACGATCGTCGGTTGCCAGCCCCAGAAATCCACGGGCTCATGCCGTGTCTACGGATCTGTTTCCGACAGCAGCATGGAAGGCCGTCGTATTGTCATCGAACCGCTGGATATGTCAACCACCACGGTGAAGTCTGACACCGTTGAGATCAAGAACGGTAAGTTTGAGATTGCGCTCGATTCCTTGTTGATCTACAAGGTCATGCCGGCCGAGGGCACACTCTACGGCACGCTCCAGCCCATCATCATCGTGGGTGAGCCGGGCAATGTATGGGTAAGCCTTGGCCCCGACAGCCATTCGGGCGGTACGGCTCAGAACGACACCATCGAACATTGGAAGGTGCTCACCGAGGCGCATACCCGTGCCTATAATCAGGTGCTTGTGAAAGCCTCTCAGATGGCAGCCAAGGGGGATAGTGTCCAGGCAGCCGCTTTGCATAAGGAGGCCGACAGCCTGCATACCATCTACAGCGAGAAGACGCACCACATGGCGGAGGGCGTTGGCAAAGGCCCGCTCTACGATTTCCTCAGCCGGTTCTTCCATTAAATCTGTCAGAAAAATCCCCTGCGCGATGTAGCGCAGGGGATTTTCTTAGGCAAAAAGGATCAGGCACTTCTCCTTAATAACCCGCCCTTATTGTCGGATAAGGGTGTTTTTTTGCGCAATAATGGCTAGTTATTGAGAAGACTGGGCCATCATGCCGCATGTTTTCTTCCAACTGCGGTCGGGATACTGTAATTCCGCATCGCAGATGTATGCGCCAAAGATTGGGAAAAACATCGGAACGAGGGGTTCGTACATGTCTTTTGAGGCCTGCGTGAGCAGGAATTTGATACATTTTGTGCCTTTACCGAGGTTCGGCATAGCGGGCGCAGTCGCTTTACTAATTTCGTATATCATTGTATATCAACCTTTTAGAAGAATTATTGATGCCTGATTGTGACAGTTACAGTTGTGACAGTTCGTTTTTGAGGGGTGTCAATTCTTCCTATATTATATATAACTATCTATATATCAATTAGTTATAAAGCATTATAAGGCATATTGTGGCCTCGATTTCTAATTGTCACAACTGTAACTGTCACGATACAAAAAAGGCTCGCAACAATCGCTGCGAGCCTAAAATATGTAAATCCACAAGAGATTACTTCCTGTTGCGCCAGAGCTTGGTCATATCCTCGAGCGTCTTGCCCTTGGTCTCGGGAACGAGCTTCCAGACGAACAGGGCTGCAATGACGCAGATGATGCCATAGAGGCCGTAGGTGAACCAGTGACCGAAGTCATCGCCCTCGGTAAGGTGCATGTTGAACATGGGCACGAAGGTCGACGAGACGATGAAGTTCGAGATCCATTGTGCTGCCACAGCGATGGCCACTGCTGCACCACGGATGGTGTTGGGGAAGATCTCGGCGATGAGCACCCAGCAGATGGGACCCCATGAGAACATGAAGCAGGCTGAATAGAGGAGCAGTGAGGCAGCGGTGACCAGTGCAAGGCTCTCGTTACCGAAGGTAACTGCCACACCGAAGGCACCCAGCGCCATACCTAACGAACCCCAGATGAGCAGCGGCTTGCGGCCCCACTTCTCGACGGTGAAGATGGCCACCAGCGTGAACGAGATGTTGATGATGCCCATGAAGACGGTCAGCATCATCGGGTCGTCCATACCCATATCACCGAAGATGCGCGGTGCATAATAGAGCACGGCATTGATACCTACGGCCTGCTGGAACACGCTGAGCATGATACCGATGAAGATACACATGGCACCATAGGTGAGCAGCTTCTCGGTCTTCACCACCATGGTGTCCTTGATATCCTGCAGGATCTGGGCGGCCTTGCCTGAGCCATTGATCTTGGAGAGGATGCCCAGGGCCTTCTGGTCCTGACCGACTGAGACGAGGTAACGCGGGGTCTCAGGCACGAAGCAGATCAGGAGGGCGAAGAGTCCTGCGGGCACAGCCTCGCTTCCGAACATATAGCGCCAACCGGTGGTGACGGTCCACTGTGCTGCGGGGTTGATGGCGGCAATGCCCTTACCCATCTCCTCTACGAGCGGCTGGATGTGGTCGCCAAGGATGAAGAAGTTGACGAAGTAGACCACCAGCTGACCGAAGATAATGGCGAACTGGTTCCAGCTGACGAGCATACCACGGATATTGGAAGGTGCCACCTCGCCGATGTACATCGGGCAGATGGCAGAGGCCAGACCGACGCCGATACCGCCGATGACACGGTAGATGTTGAACATAATCAGCAGCGAGTAGGTGGGCTGGCCGTACTCAAAGAACATGAACTCGGGGTCCATCGATCCCAGCGCCGAGATGAAGAAGAGGATACCGGCGATGATCAATGACTTCTTACGACCGAGGTTCGTGGCCAGGAAACCGGAGAGGGCGGAACCGATGATACAGCCGATGAGGGCTGAGGCAGAGGTGAAGCCGTGCCAGCCGTCGGTGTAGGCAAAGTCTTTGGCTTCCATGAAAAACGCCTGGAGACCCTTCTCGGCTCCAGAGATCACTGCGGTGTCATAACCGAATAGCAGACCGCCCAGGACGGCCACCATCACAATACTGATGAGGTAGGACTTGCTACCTGTTTCTGTTTGTTGATTCATTGTTAATTAATTATGTGTTGATAAAATTTCTCTGCAAAAGTAGTTTTTTTCTTCGATATTACCAAATATTTTGCCATTTATGCGTGTTTTTTTGCAGAATGTTTGCACAGCTCGCATTTTTTTCTTACTTTTGTGACATGAAATGACAACTAACGAGAATTAAATGACTCTATCGATGAAACGGCTATCTTTCCTAATGACAGTATTCTGTTTGGTAACGGAAGTATGCGCAGGTGTGATACCTGAAATGAAATTCAAGCGATTAGACACCCGTGAAGGACTGTCGAACTCGATGGTGAACAGTATCATCCGTGACTCCCACGGATATGTATGGCTGGGTACGGGCTACGGCCTGAACCGCTATGACGGCTACCGGGTGCGGACTTTCTTTTCATACGACCAGGACACCACGACCCTCCGCAACAACCGCATAGACGAGATACAGGAAGGGCACGGTGGACGGCTCTGGCTGAAGCAGGGCATGAACTACTCGCTCTATGATCCCGTGACGGAGACCGTGGACCGCACGCCGGCCCGCTGGCTCAACCAGCAGGGCATCATAGGAAGCATCGAGAGCATTCATCTGGATTCCGAGAAGAGCTATTGGGTGAAGACCTACGAGGATGGCTTCTATTATTTCGATCCCACCAAGGATCTCGTCAAGCACTTCAGTTTCGGCTATGGTCCGCAGGAATTCCCGAAGGAGTTCGGCGTGTCGGCCTATGCGGAAAGCAAGGAGGGCATGATACTGGTGTCGACCTACGGCGAGCTGATGTGTCTTGACGGCCCTCACGGGAAGGTGGTCTGGAAGGAAGACTATGTGAAGCGCGCCCTCGATGCCTATAATGACTATTGGGTGACGGTGGATAAGGAGGATAACATCTGGGTGATTACCCACTCGACAGGTACCTATATCTTTAATAAGCATGAGAACCGCTGGTACACCACGCTGACAGAGTTCATGCGGGCGAAGGGCTTCGAGAATGTGCCCGACAATATCCTGGTGTGGGAAATCTGCTACGACAACAAGGGATTCCTCTGGGTGGCTACCGACCACCTCGGCGTGCTGGTGCTGGACTTCAAGACGAAGGAATGGCGCCAGTTTACGAACGTGAAAGGCGATGATTCCTCGTTGCCCGACATCACCTGCAAGCATCTCTATCTGGATCAGCTGGGAAGAATGTGGGTGGCTACTTACAAGAACGGTGTGGCCATGTGCTCGGAGTCGATGTCGAACTTCGTGAGTCTGAATATCGGTGATATCAACACCATCTGTGAGGACCGGCAGGGCTATTACTGGATAGGCCGCAATGATGGCGGTATCATCAAGATGGACCCCAAGACGCTGGAGCCCGTGGATACCTTCTCGAAACGTCGGCTCGGCGTGACCAGCGATATCATCGTGGGCAGTTATGCGGCAAGGGACGGAAGCCTGTGGTTCGGAACGTATGAAGGTGGTATCCTGAAGTATAAGGACGGTAATTGGAGCAACCTGCGTACGACCGACCCAGGGAGTGCGCTCGTGACCAATAACATCTGGGGCATTACGGAAGACCGTTGGGGCAACATCTGGGTGGGCGTGCTCGGTGGCGGCGCTGTCAGAATAGACAAGCAGACCGGCAAGCAGCGCAGTTTCATTTCGGATAATTCCGTTCTGAATACCGTCTGGACGAACAGTATCTCTACGGCGTCGAACGGTTGGATAATTCTAGGTAATTCGGAATACTTTGCATTGATCCACCCGGGCAACTTCAGGGTGGTGAACGGCTGGCTGGCTGAAACGAAAGGAACGAAGGCCATCACGATATCGAGTGCCACCTCCCACGCCGTGATGGACAGCCGCCGGCTCATCTGGCTCTGTTCGCCGGCAGGTGTGGCTGTGTTCGACAGGAAGAACAACCAGACCACGCTGTTGGATATGAAGTCGGGCCTTCACGGCTCGAATGCGGTCTCCGTGACTGAGGACACGCGACACACGATGTGGGTGGCTACGGAGCACGGCGTGTCGAACATCATCCCCCAGCAGCAGGAGGATGGCACCTGGACCTTTATCGTGCGTAGTTATAATGACCGTGACGGCCTGCAGCCGGGACCGTTCAACCAGCGTGCCATCTACTGTTCGCGCGACGGACATCTGCTTGTCGGCGGTCAGGAAGGACTGGACATCATCAGCACGCTTAGCCTGAATGAGAACAATGGCAAGGAGAATCCCGTGTTCAGCGGACTGGAACTCTTCAGCCAGCTGGTGGAGGTGGGGGCCGAGGTCAACGGCCGCGTCATCCTGGACGAGGCACTCGATCAGCAGCGCAGCATCAAGCTGAAGTACAACGAGAACCAGTTTACGATCCTGATGGCCTCAGACAATGGCGGTGTGAACAACAATACCCGGTTTGCCTACAGGCTGAAGGGTTTCAATGATATGTGGATAAAGACGTCGAACGGCCAGGCTGATATTACCTATATGGGTTTGCCGCCGGGCAGTTATACGCTTTGTGTGCGCATCCTGCATGACGACGGGACGATGGATGAGGAGGAGAGTGAACTTGACATCACGATCCTCTCGCCCTGGTATCGTTCGTGGTGGGCATGGATCCTGTATGCGTTGATAATCGGCCTTCTGTTCTTCGGTCGCAAGAGGATTGCCCAAGTGTTAAAAGGACTCGGAAAGAAAGAAGACAAGCCATCTGCCGATGCAGAAGTGTCGCCTGCCGAGGATGATCAGGAGGAGGAGATAGAAGAGGCGGTGATGATGGAAGAGGAAGAAGGGAGAAGTGAAAAGTGAAGAGTGAAAAATGGATATGAGAAAAGTGATTGTTCTTTGTCTGACGGTTCTCTGCCTGACAGCGGGTGCGCAGACGTCATTGATTCCTGATATGAAGTTCCGGAGGCTTGACACACCGAACGGTTTGTCGAGTTCTCAGATAAACTGTATCTTCAAGGACTCCAAGGGTTTCGTGTGGATCGGAACCCCCTATGGCCTGAACCGCTATGATGGCTATAGGGTGAAGACCTTCTATTCCAATCTGCGCGACACCACCACCATGCGTGACAACTATGTGGACCGCGTGTTTGAAGCAGCAGACGGGAAATTGTGGATGCGACAGGGCATGAACTACTGTGTCTACGACCCGGTGACGGAAACCTTCGAGCGCAAGGCTTCCAGGGAACTGGCTAAGTTGGGCATAGACTGTAATGTGGAATGGTTACATATCGACTCCAAGAAGAACATCTGGGTGAAGGACTTCGAAAAGGCGATGTATATCTACCATCCCGATGCGAAGGATAAAAAGATTACCACCATCAAACTGGGTTATGGTGATAAGGAGCTGAATCCCAGTTTCGGCATTTCGACAGTAGCGGAGGATGGCGACAAACTGCTGATGGTCACCAACAATGGTGAACTGGTCTGTATGGATGGTAACAGGGGACAGGTGGACTGGGTAGACCGCTGGATGTATGAGACAGGCGGTATTGACAGTCAGGAGTACCGGCTCTACGTCGACAGACAGGGTAATTACTGGTGTAGCGTCCTGAGCCTGCTGTTTATCCATGAGAAGAAGACCAACAAGTGGTATGCCTCACTTCCGGACTATCTTGCTTCAAGGGGAATCGAAGGTGTGCCCGGCCCGCTGATGGTATGGAATCTGGTGGTTGACGAGAATGAGTGGCTATGGCTGGTGTGCGACCACGATGCACTCGTTGTCATCGACCTGAAGAACAAACACTGGAAGCAGTTCTTCAATAATAAATATGATGAGACTTCTATCAGCGATAACACACTCCGTATTATCTACCAGGCTGATGATGGCAGTATGTGGATCGGTTCATATAAGAACGGCGTGAACCAGTATGTCAGAGGCCTTGCCAGCTTGAAGAGCGTGGATCTGGGTGATGTCACGACAACTTGCGAGGATAAGCAGGGTAACTACTGGCTGGGCACCAACGATCAGGGTATTCTGGTGTATAGCCCCAAGACAGGTGAGGTGGTGAATCATTTCACAAAGGACAATAGCGGACTGGTGAGCAATATCGTGGTCGGCTCCTGGGCGGCCAGCGACGGCACAATCTGGTTCGGTTCCTACAATGGCGGTCTGTCGCATGCCATCCCTTCTGCCTCCGATCCTACACAGGCCAGTATCATCAACGTGCAGGCTTCACCAGGCGGACTGGCCAACAACAGCGTATGGGCGCTGACGGAGGACAAGTGGGGACGTCTGTGGTTCAGTACCCTGGGCGGCGGCTTGCAGATGTGGGACCCCAAGACAAAGAAGTACACCACTTGGGACTCCAAGAACTCCAAAGTTCCCGGCGATTACCTGAATTCTGTGGGATGGACGAAGAAGGGCTGGCTGATGGTAGGCTCGGGTCATTTCTATTCCCTGGTAAATCCAGTGAGTCATCAGCTGGTGAATCAGGAGATTCCTGAGAATCCCAATGTTACTGTCAGCGTAGGTAATACGAATTATGTGATTGAGGACAGCCGGGGACTGATCTGGCATGGCTCTAACGTAGGCATCATCGTCTACGACCCACAGACCAAGTTCCAGAAACTGATTGATATGACCGACGGTCTGTTCGGCTCGGGTGTCAACTCTCTTATCGAAGACAAACAGCATAATATCTGGGCGGTTACCGATCATGGTGTATCGAATATTATACCCCAGAAGCAGGACGACGGCACCTGGCAGTTTAATATCCGCAGTTTCAACAGCCGTGACGGACTACAGAAGGCGACCTATAACCAGCGTTCTACCTGGCTGACACGCGACGGTAAGGTGTTGATAGGCGGACAGGGTGGTGTGGATATCATAGATCCGGCCTTGCTGCAGGAAAACACGAGTAAGGAGCATCCCGTCTTCAGCGGACTGCAGATCTTCGATCAGGATGTGGAGGTAGGCAAGAAGTTTGACGGTCGCGTCATCCTGGATGAGGCGCTGGATGTGTGCAGGGAACTGACCTTGAAGTTCAACGACCAGTTTACCATACAGCTGGCAACGAATGAGGTCCGCATCAACAATCACAAGCGCTTTGCCTATATGTTGGAGGGCTTTAACGAGAACTGGGTGAAGACCTCAGAACTGAACCCGAACATTACGTTCAACTCCTTGCGTGCAGGATCGTATACACTTCATGTGCGTATTCTCAACGATGACGGTTCGCTGGGTACGGAAGAGAGTCTGCTCGACATTACCATCCGACCGCCACTTTATCGTACACGCTGGATGATCCTGCTCTACATGATCCTCATCGCCTTAGGCGCCTGGCTGTTTGTAAAGTGGACACTGAAGAAACAGAAGGAGAGAACCGACATGGAAATGCTCCGCAGGGAGCAGGACAAGCATCAGTGGATGAGCGAGATGCGTGCCCAGATGATGAAAGAACTGCAAATCCAGAAGGCTAAGACCGAAGCGGAACAACCGGTAGAGGTGATCCATGAGTCGGAGGTCGTTGATGACAAGAGTTACATGCCGCCCACGATGCCGAAGCTGGAGGTGCATCGCAGCGAGGGCGATATCGTGGCCGTCCTGAAGGACTTCTGCGATAACTACAAACCACAGGAAGACAAGAAGCTGAAGCTGACCTTCAACTCGCCATTTGATTCCATTCCCATGGCTTTCGACGAGGCTCAGTTGCGTAAGGCCTTTGAGATATTGCTGGCCAATTCGGTGAAGTTCGGTCCTTCTACCTGTAAAGTTCAGGTAACGGCCCTGAAGCCGTCGGAAAAGCGTGTGGTCCTGCTGTTGGCCGACAACGGTATCGGTATCCCTGATGAACACAAGCCACACATGTTCGAGCCCTTCCTCGGTGATGAATCGGAGAATCTCAGACTCGACAAGGTGAAGCAGATTGTGGATGCCCATCACGGCACGATCAAGGCCGAAGATAATCCTGGCGGCGGAACGGTGTTTACCATCTCCCTGCCGATAGAGGATCCGGATATTGAGGAGGCAACGATTATTGAAGACGAATAAGATTAATATAAACTGAATTATGAAGAAACTATTATGTATGATGTCTGCCCTGATGACAACAGGAGTGTTGATGGCGGCAGATGTGAAGACCAATGGAAACTATGTGACTATCTGTCCTGACAACGGTCAGGCAAAAGTGATCCGTCTGGAGGTGATGAACGACAACATCATCCGGGTGCGTGCTACTTCGAAGGATGCATTGCCAGACAAACCGGCTTCGCTGATGATTGTGCCGCAGGCAGCTCCTGTAAAGGGCAGCTACACGGTGAGTGAGGAAGGTGAGACGGTGGTGGTCAAAGCCAGGAATGTGAAGGCTGTGGTGCAGAAGGCTACTGGCGAGGTGACCTTCTTTGATGCTGCAGGCAGGCAACTGTTGAAGGAGGCAAAGGACGGCAAGAAATTCTGGGACTTTACGGTACCTGAACGCGAACTGGGTATGAAGACAGGTTACACCGTTCCCGAGGAAGCGAAGCATGGTCTGACCTGGCAGATGAAGTTTGATTCACCTGAGGATGAGGCTTTCTATGGCTTGGGTCAGCACCAGAGCGAGGAATTCAATATGAAGGGTAAGAACGAGGATCTGTTCCAGTATAATACCAAGGTGTCAATCCCCTTTGTGCTCTCGAATAAGAACTATGGTCTGCTGTGGGACAGCTACAGCTACTGCCGCTTTGGCAATCCCAACGACTATCTGCAGTTGAACCGCGCCTTCAAGCTCTACGACAGAACTGGTAAGGCTGGTCATCTGACAGGTACTTATGTGGATCGTATGGGGAAAAAACTCGTCCGTGATGAGGACAGTATCTATTACGAATATGGTACCCCCGCGAAGTCTGAGATTGCACTGAAGACGGATAACGGCGGCATCAAGAACTTCCCCAAGGGCATCAACCTGATGGGTGCTACCGTCACTTACGAGGGCTTTATCGAACCTAACGTCTCTCAACTATATCAGTTCATCCTCTATTACTCCGGCTACGTCAAGGTGTACATCGATGGTAAGGAGGTGGTGCCTGAGCGTTGGCGTACTGCCTGGAATCCCAATGCCTATAAGTTCTCGATGGAGTTGCAGAAAGGCAAGCGTGTTCAGCTGCGCATAGATTGGCAGCCGGATGGCGGTGAGGCTTATTGTGGTCTTCGTGTGGCTGAGCCCCGTAATAAGACGGAACGCGAGCAGTTGAGCATCTGGAGTGAGATGGCTCAGGATATGGACTATTACTTCATTGCCGGTGAGAATCTCGATCAGGTGGTCTCTGGCTATCGCACGCTGACGGGCAAGGCCAGTCTCTATCCCAAATGGGTGCTGGGCTTCTGGCAGAGTCGTGAGCGCTATAAGACCTCAGAGGAGATAGAGGGCACACTGGCTGAGTTCCGCAAGCGTCATATCCCCATCGATAATATCGTGCAGGACTGGAACTACTGGCCTGAGGATCAGTGGGGTAGCCATCTGTTTGAGGCATCTCGCTACCCCGATCCCCAGCAGATGCTCGACAATGTGCACCAGATGCATGGACGCTTCATGATCTCCGTCTGGCCTAAGTTCTATTGCAATACCGACAACTACAAGGAACTGGATGCGAAGGGTTGGATGTATATCCAGTCGCCTACAGATGATATTCACGACTGGGTAGGCCCTGGCTATAAGAACGGTTTCTACGATGCCTACGATGCCGGTGCCCGTAAGATGTTCTGGCGTCAGATGGACGAGAATCTGTACACAGGCCTTAGCAAAGGTTCAATGGTCAATGGTCAATGTTCAATGGTTGACGCCTGGTGGATGGATGCCTCAGAGCCCAATGTGCGCGACTGCACCCCGATGTGGTATCGCAAGGCCCTCTCAGGTCCCACAGCCTTGGGCACATCGACAGAGTATTTCAATGCCTATAGTACCGTGAATGCTGATGCTATCTATAATGGTCAGCGCTCTGTCTGGAAGGGGAAGAAGGATGAGCCTCGTGTGTTCCTGCTCACCCGTAGCGGCTTTGCTGGCGAGCAGCGCTTCTCTACGGCTACCTGGAGTGGTGACATCGGTACCCGTTGGGAGGATATGCGTGCGCAGATGACGGCAGGACTCAACTACTCCATCTCCGGCTTACCTTTCTGGGGTATGGACCAGGGCGGATTCTGCGTGGAGAACCGTTATGTGGCAGCCCAGCAGCTCTTCGATCGGACTGGTCAGGAGAACGAGGACCTGAAGGAATGGCGTGAGTTGCAGACACGTTGGAACCAGTTCGGCACCTTCATCCCTCTGTTCCGCTCTCATGGTCAGTGGCCTTTGCGCGAGATCTGGAACATTGCTCCTGACAATCATCCTGCCTATAAGTCGTTTGTCTATTACGATAAGTTGCGCTATCGCCTGATGCCTTACCTCTACTCAATGGCAGGTTGGGCACACTTCAAGGACTATACCCTGATGCGTCCGTTGGTGATGGACTTCAACGGTGATAAGGAGGTAGAAGATATCGGCAACCAGTGGATGTTCGGCCCAGCCTTGATGGCTTGTCCCGTGGGCTATTACAAGGCCCGTAATCGCTCAGTCTATTTCCCCAGGCAGTGCGGCTGGTATGATTTGTATAGTGGCGAGTATGTAGAGGGTGGTCAGCGTTTGATCGTGGATGCACCTTACGAGCAGATTCCTGTCTTTGTGCGTGAGGGTGCCATTATCCCATTCGGTCCTGAGATGGAATGGAGCGATGAGAAACCCGCTGAACTCATCAATCTCTATATCTATGCCGGACAGAACGGCTCGTTCCAGCTCTATGAGGACGAGGGTACCAACTATAACTACGAGAAGGGTAAGTATGCCACTATCGATATCACCTATGATGATGCGTCGAAGACCGTCAGTTTTGGTGCCCGAAAGGGACAGTTCAACGGCATGCTGAAGAACCGTCAGTTTAATGTGGTACTCATTACAAAAGATGCCCCGAAGGCACTGAACCTCGAGAACCCACAAGGTAAGATGGTCGACTATAACGGCAAGGCAGTAAGTGTGCAACTCTAACCACCGACACCCATTATGAGAAAGATATTGTTTTTACTGGCTGCAGTACTTCTGGCACTGACGGCGCAGGCAAGAGACAGACAGAGTTTTGATAAGAACTGGCGCTTTACACTGGGCGACTCCATCATCATGTCAAAGACAGATTTTGATGACAGCAGATGGCGCCTTCTGGATGTGCCCCACGACTGGGCCATCGAGGGCGATTTCTATGTCAGCAATCCCAGTGGTGCAGGCGGCGGTGCCCTGCCTGGCGGTATCGGCTGGTATCGCAAGCACTTTTTTATAACTAAGAATGAAGAATTAAGAACTAAGAGTTATGATTACTCTGCTGCGGATAATTCTCGCTCTGTAAGTAATCATAACTCTTCACTCTTCACTCTTAATTCTAAATTCTATATTGAGTTCGATGGTGTCTATATGAACTCCACTGTCTATGTTAATGGGCGCGAAGTGGGGCATCGGCCTTATGGCTATTCGAGTTTTGAGTACGACATCACGCCATTTGTGAAAGAGGGCGATAATGTGGTGGCGGTGCGTGTGAACAACTCCGACCAGCCCAACTCCCGTTGGTACTCTGGTTGTGGTATCTACCGTCATGTGTGGCTCACGAAGACTGCTCCCGTCCATGTGGCTCACTGGGGTGTCTCTGCCAGTTCTTCTGTCGTCAAAGGCAAAGGTCGTCTTGATATCGATGTCACGCTCGACAATCCCACAAAGGGGACGGCCCCTGTTGTGAGGAATACGCTGATTGATCCTCAGGGCAAGGTCGTCGGAGAATCGACGGGCCTGAAGTCTGTAATCACCATTGCCAGACCGATGCTCTGGTCGTGTGAGACCCCTCATATATATAAGGTACGTACGCAGGTGTCAGTGGGCGGTAAGGTGGTGGATACCTACGAGACCACCACAGGCTTCCGTACATTCAGGTTTGATCCTCAGACGGGCTTCTGGCTCAATGGCAAGAACTTCAAGCTGAATGGTGTCTGTGAGCACCACGACTTCGGTTGCCTGGGGGCTGCCCTTAATGAGGATGCCCTTCACCGTAAACTTCTGCGACTGAAGCAGATGGGTGTCAATTCCATCCGCAGTTCACACAATCCTCCCGCTCCTGAACTGTTGAACATGTGCGACACCATGGGACTCATCGTGATGGATGAGAGTTTCGATATGTGGCGCAAGAAAAAGACCCAGAACGACTATGCCCGCTTCTTCGACGAGTGGCATGAGCGCGACCTGACCGATCTCGTGGTGCGCGACCGTAATCATCCTTGTATCCTGATGTGGTCGATTGGCAATGAGGTACTCGAACAGTGGTCGGGTGGTGGCTCTGATGAACTGTCACTGGAGCAGGCCAATCTCCTCTTGAATGCCTCGCGTGATGCTTCGACACTGGCCAAGGACGGTGAGCTGAGCCCCAATTCCATTCTCACGCGACATCTTGCTGATATCGTCAAGCGCAACGACCCTTCAGGACGTCCTATCCTGGCTGGCTGCAACGAGCCCTCGCCCAACAACCACCTCTTCAAGAGCGGTGCCATCGACATCATCGGTTTCAACTATCACCACCAGTGGGTGAAGGATGTGCCGAAGAATTTCCCGGGCAAGCCCTTCATCTTCTCAGAGAGTGTGTCGGCCTTGCAGACGAGAGGCTATTATAAGATGCCTTCCGACTCCATCACATGGGCACCACAGGAATGGTGGCTGCCTTATACCGACCCCACTTATATGTGTTCTGCCTACGATAATTTCCATGCCTCCTGGAGTTCCACGCACGAGGAAACCTGGGATGTGGTAAAGCATAACGACTTTGTGGGCGGACAGTATATCTGGACGGGTTGGGACTATATCGGCGAGCCTACGCCTTATGGCTTCCCTGCACGCTCCAGTTACTTCGGACTCATCGATCTGGCCGGCTTCCCCAAGGATACCTATTATATGTATCAGAGTGAGTGGACTGACAAGCCCGTGCTGCATCTCTTCCCCCATTGGAACTGGGTGGCTGGCGACTATGTTGACATGTGGTGTTACTATAACAATGCCGACGAGGTGGAGCTCTTCATCAACGGCAAGAGTCAGGGTGTGCGCCAGAAGACTGGCGAGAATCCTGATGCCCGCTATGCCAGCCACAACATGACCACCCGCATGAACAGCGAGTATCACGTAGGCTGGCGGGTTATCTTCGACCCGGGTGAGGTGAAGGTAGTAGCCCGCAAAAACGGACAGGTCGTTGGCGAGCAGACCATCAAGACCGCTGGCCCTCCCGCCAAGATCCGTCTTTCAAAAGACTATCAGGGCAAGAACACCACTTTCATCACGGCTGAGGTGGTAGATAAGGATGGCAACCTTTGTCCTTGGGCAGACGACCTGATCTATTTCATCGGCGAGGGTGACGGGCGCATTCTTGGAACAGACAACGGTTGTCAGACCTCCATGGAGCGTTTCACCGCTCCCCAGCGCCATGCCTTCCACGGCAAGTGCATGGTGGTCGTCACCGGCAACGGGTCCATCACCGCCAAATCGCCCACATTAGAGCCTACTTGGATAGAATTCACGGTGAAATAAAACAGTCAAGCGTGCCGATCGTTCAGATCGGCACGCTTGGGTTATGTTGCTGATGTTTTACTCCAGCGGGATCTCCGGGTGCTGAACGGCCAGGGGTAGATCCTTCTGCGAGAGGTAGAACATGTAGAGGATGACGTCTTTCGTGCCTCGGTTCTCACCGTGGTGGATGGTGTTCACCATCTCTACGACGGCCTCCCCCTCATGCACGGTCTTCTCCTTGCCATCCTGTCCGATGATGGTCAGTTCACCCTGCACCAGTATGCCGTAGTTCATCACGGGATGGTGGTGCCAGCCCAGCTTCTGACCGGCGGGAAATACATACTTCACAGCCACCAGTTCGGGGCGGCCCTGCAGGTAGTCGGGCAGCTCCACGCCGTCCCAGCTCTGGCTGGTGCGGATCAGTTCGGTGCTCACCACCTTCTGTGCAGGATTATCCTCTTTAGCGTTAGCCTGCTTGCAGGAACTCAGTACACATGCACCGCAGATGAGGGTGGCGGCGAGCACCCAGTTCAGAATCTTTTTCATTGTCTTTTGTCTTATTTGCAGGCAAAGATAGGAAATATTCTCGAAAGTTCCAAATAATTAAGTCATTATTTCGACATCGTGTCACATCGGGGTCAGGATACTTTGTGACATTATGCTCTCCTAATAATAGAAAACCCGACTCCTGTCATCCGCTCCAATTGCCTGATACTTGCTCCAAAATCCTTGGCGGATCTTAGTATTTCTTCGCGACGGTCTTTGCTGAGCAACTGGATATCGGCAGGTGTTCTAAGCCCGTAAGTATCCAACAGATATTCCCTTACCTCGTCATCGCTAGCAAAGCAATTGCTTTTGTCGTAATCGAGTATGCGAACATTCTTTGCCAATGGCTCATTCACCAGTTCCCGCAGTTCATCCAGCGTCATCCGTTTCAGCACATGCTGTGTTTTGCAGATAGATTCACCTATCGTCTGCTTACTCTCGTATTCCCTCCAGCTACTCCAAGGATAGCTTATCACATCCTTCGACAACCCTGCGGCCATAGGATTCTGGTGAATATATCTAAGGAGAGTGAA
>JAEEGK010000694.1_pt1 | contig 84163 bp, 67 predicted proteins | sample 8958771 | NCBI WGS metagenome assembly JAEEGK01 (sample SAMN16246547, study PRJNA631951) | gut metagenome | biome: gut microbiome; feature: rumen; material: SC-attached | host: Bos | place: Iran: Karaj | collected 2018-10
TTAAGGATCATGGGGTTCTGGAAGTCGCTGGCGCCTAAAATGGCAATCTTTTTCATCTGCTAGATATCAACCTTGGTGTTTAAAGCTGTACGAACGTTATACTGCGGCATATCGCTGACTGTCATATAAATTCGTCCCACGTATTCTCCAATCATGCCAAGCATCAACATGATCAGACCGCCAATAAACAATATCGTAGCGATCATAGAACTATAACCGGCAAAAATGTGCGGATGGATCAATTTCCTAATAATAACAAACAGCCCGAATAAAAATCCGAATACAGAACAGATGATACCAGCGTAGGAAGCCAGGCGAAGAGGAATAATGGAAAAGTTTGTGAGAGCCGTTATCGCCAATCCCATCAGTTTGAAGAAAGTGAAAGTGGTCTCGCCAGCATAACGCTTCCTATGCTCCATATCAATGTTGGCTATTTTGGAAGTGACGTGGCTTAGGTAGATGCCGGGAGCAGGGAATGGGCTGTGGTATTTGAGAACAGTCTTGGCGACAACTTTGCTCCAGGCAGCGAAAGCGGAGACCGAAATGCCTTTCGGCTTATTGCCGATGCTTTCAGATATCTTCTGATAAAGTTTGCTTGTGGCGCGTTTGAAAAGGGAGTGCTTTTTCTTTGGGAACTTGGCGTAAACGATATCGTAACCTTCCAGCACCTTTTCAGCTAAAGGAATGATTCCGCTTGCAGGATGCTGTCCGTCGTCGTCCATATATACGATAACGTCGCCGTCAACGTAATTGAGGGCGGCGATCTTGGCTGATTGTTTTCCGTAATTCCTGGAGAGGTCAACGCCGATTATCTTGGGATCTTTCTCACATATCTTTGATATGACTTCGAAAGTGTTATCGGGGGAACCGTCGTTTACAAGCACAAGTTGATAATCGTATTTGTCTTGCTTGGCAAAAGTCTGCTGGATCTCGTCTACGACGAAATCCAGAGTTTTAGAGCTTCTGTAGCAAGGAATGCAGATCGATATAAGCATAGATTGCAGGAGTTAGAGTTTAAAGGTTCCCGGTTTGTCCGTAGGTATGAGTTTATGGGCAAAGATGCTTTCTTCCTGGAAGGGAAGAACAACGGCTTTGTCCTCCGCTTTTTTGAACATATCGTAAGCCAAAGCGATGTCGATGTAAGAAAGTCCAACGGAATTGAAGTAGTTGAATTCATCGTCGCTTTCCCTGCCGGGCTTTCTGCCGATAATAATATCGATAAGATCGGCGTGGATATTGGAGTCTTTCAGACGTCCTATCTTATAAAGGCGGCTGAGGGTCTGTGTGCGGTGCTTGACAATCTCCCAGCAATCGCAGACGATCTTGTCAGCTTTCAAGACGGTCTCGTCGTCGTCTTCCCAGCCAGCGACATGGCAGTAGAAAGCGCCCTTTTTGCACCAGGCGCCGCGAAGAATGGGCTCCTGGCCGCTTATCGCTGTAATGATCACGTCGGATTCCCTGGCGGCGTATTCATAATTGCTATGGCAAGGTATGAATTTAATGTCGGGATAAAGAGGGGACATCTGTGCGACAAACTCGTTTTCAGTCTTTTCAGTCCTGGAAGCGACTTTGCAGACTTTCAGATTGGGCAGCACGGCTTTCATGCCTACAAGGTGCATTCTGGCCATCTCGCCGGCGCCTATGAAGCCAATGACTTGCGAGTCTTTTCTGGCTAGATATTTGGCGGCGCAGGAGCCAATGGCGGCGGTGCGAATGTTGGAGCACAGCGTGCCTTCCATAAAAACGATTGGGAAACCGGTCTCCAAACTGGACAAAAGAATGACAGCCGACTGGTTTCTCAATCCAAAAAGCTTGGGATTGCCCGGGAAGACAGAGATCCATTTCATGCCGCAGACTTTCTCATCAAGCAAGGTGGCGGGCAGACAGTTTATTCTAGACTGCAACTGCTCGTCAAAGATCTGGACAACTTTATCAGGGAATAAAATCCGATTCTTTTCGTAAGCCAAAAGAGTTTTTTCAACTACCGAAATGGCTGAAGGGAGATCGAAGCATCCGGCAGCTAACAGCGCTTCTTGGGATAAGTACTTAACATTCATGTCTTCTGTCACTTTTTGAATTTATATAGGCAGAATAACAATGGCTCTCCATTGTCGCTAGTAACGCTCAGGGAATTTAAGACGGAATCGACAGTATCTATGAGATCGCTTTCCTCGTCGAACAAGATATGCAAATAACAGAACACTTGCTGGACGCTGGCGTCTCCTTTGACAGTGTCTCCCACAAAATGGATAGGAACGTAGGCGTAAATATTGGGATTGGCCTGAAGCTCCTTTTCTCCTTTAATTTCTTTTATGGTTCCAGCCTTTACGTGCAAGGGAAGAATGGCATATTTTTTACCCTTGGGAACATCTGTTCTAATAAGCGAGGTACACGCGTTAGGCTCAACGTTTTCCCCAAGAGCGAATTTTAGCATTAACTCTAGCTGGTCGAAGTTATAGAAATATCTTACGGGATAGTATGTCATGGAGCCGCCGAAACGATACCCCATCTCGTTGAAAACGAATTCCCCGTTGTTGTTGAAAGCCTCTATCCACAAAGGCCCTTCCTTGAGCCCGGCGCTTTCAAACATATTTTTAACCTTGCTATCCAGAGTTTGCAGATATTTTTCCGTATCAGCGGACGGGAAGGTCTGAAGCGCCATTACAGATCCAGTATCCTCTCCCAAGAGCATGGACTTCTTATCGGATATGCCGCAGAAAATTGCTTTACCTGAGCTGATTGTGTAATGGATTATGGATGAGTTGAAGGGGATGTAATCCTCGATGAGGACGTTCTGTGTGCGAGAGAAAGGCAGAGCCTTTTCAATCGCTGCAATCACGTCTTCTTTGGAATGGCAGATGGAGAAGCCATGACTTCCGCTGCTGTCCGCGGGCTTAACTACGACGGGGTACTTGGCAATTTGATCAAGATTATCCTTGGTATATGTCTTAGCCACTGGAATACCCGCTTCGGAGCACATTTTCTTAAACTGAGATTTATCCGCGCAGGTATCCCAGGATCTTCTGTTGGTGTATATCGGCAATCCGCAGGCTTCGGCTACCGATATGGCGTAGGGGAGAACAGTCTCGTTACAGCCGGGGAAGATGGCGGTGATGTTCTTTTCCTTTACCAGCTGCACCAAACCATCGACATCTATGGCGTTAACGTCATATGATTCGTCAGCTATAGCCTTCAAGGGAGTAATGCCATACCGGGGATGGGCAGTGGCAACGAGGGTAACGTTATTCGTCTCGGCGAACTTTTTGATGTCGTCGATAGAATTGGACCCACCCAAAAGGAGCAGTTTTTGCTTTTTTATAGTATCTACCATATATTTAGATTATATCATTTCAGCCCCGAAAAAGGGGGCAAAAAAGTCAAACACATATCAGCAATACGACAGTTTTGTCTAGAGATTTAATATTTCTTATGCAAATATCTATAAAATTGAGACTTGTACTTAAATAATTAACGTTAGAGTAGTTTATAAAAATAATAAACGTTTTAGTATAATTTTAATGCTAAATCATTGGTAAGGACGGGTGTGAAAAATGAAAAAAGAATCCCAAAAGCGTTCAAATGGATTATGCGGTTACTTTTCTTACGATGAAAATGGTAGACCGCCATATGGTATCTACATTTTAATTATTGTTCTTTCTATAATTCCATTAATAACATTATGGTTTATTTGCCATTGTATTGTAAAAGATATCATAATTAGTGTAACAGCCAGCGTACTGGCTTCGCTAATCGTTGCTTTTGTTTTTGATTACTCAAGATATAAAAGCGAGAGAAGGATTAAAACAAAGATAACAAAACCTTTATTAGAAGGTTCAAGTTCTCAGCACGACTACTAGTTTTATATCTATCTTATGTTTTAACTGAAGCAGATGAGGCAAGAATAACTGGTTATAAAGTTATAGAAGATTTTATTGATGACAAGTTTAGCGATGAAGATTATAAGAAAAACAAGGATATTAAGTCTGCTGTTTTTGATTTTATTGATGATACTGAAATGCTCATTGGGATTGAAAGAGGCATACTAGATTCACAACATCTAGCTCAACTGTATCAGATAAAATTGTCTTTCGGAGAATATTTGAGTGGATATAAAGATTTAAAAAATGTTGAATCAAAGAGTGAATATAATATTTCTAGACACAAGGATTTTTTAATTAAACTCAAAGCTTTTCTTTGGGTAAATCAGAGGATATTTGAAAAGGGTGGCCTATTGGAAGATATCGGAGGAAAAACGATATCACAACTAAAAGAGGAACAGGATTTTGAATAAAGCATTATCCGTGCACCCTGTGAAATTCCAATTCGACTACTTCTTTTATTCTGTCAACAGGGTGAACAACAGCGATTCCACTATTCTCTTCTAAAACCATTCTCATTTCGCCTGTTTGGCCACTATATAATTTATCCCTATAGGGATAATGCCCACTTACAATTCCTATAAGATACGAGTTAATAAAAGTAGTTTCATTATTGATTAATGTAATATCTTGTCTACTGATTATAGGACCTCCCGAATTGCCAGGGAATGATTGAGCATCTATATAGTAAGTCGGATTGAAGTCTCGTAAAATATAAGCATCACGAATTCTTGATATGCATCCCAATCTAAAGATAGGAGTTTTAATAAAATTAACGAGTCCCATCGGAAAACCTAAAACATATATCAAAGATCCCTCCTGCAACCCTTGATTATTCATTTGTTCTAATGTTAACGCTTGATCATCTAGATTAAATGCTTGCCAAATAGTTTTCTCATTAAAAAGCGTATAGGGATTAATTTCATGAGCGATTACATCGGCATTGTTATCCCAATGCTCAGAATAAAGTTTTATTCTATTTTTATCCTCTAAAATAATCTCATAATCATCATTAATTTCTTCAGAAGCAATATTGAATCTAATAATAATAGATGATAGATCTTTTACCACATGCTTGTTGGTAATGAGATAATATGAAAAGTTTTTTCGATCATCTTCTTTTCGCTTTGACACAATAAAGCCAGTGCCAATCCAAGATGTTTTTTTGGGGGTACTAATTTTCTCACCAATAGAGACGACGGCATCTAACATTTTTTGTGGCGATATCATTATTACCCTCCCTTTTAAAATTTAAGAATCTAGTCTTTTAAAATTTGGCGACTAATGAATATGAGAGTTATTCTATGGAATTATATCCATGCTTGGTTGCTAGGTAGTTGTAGGCTTTGATGAAATCAATCTTGAGGGTTTCAACGTAATCTGGATTAAGTTCAATAAATCTTTTAAATGGTTTACTACACCCTCTTCCCCAGTTTTCTTTTTGCTCATCAAACCATTCTTTGGCTTTGTCCGAATCATTTATTTCTTCATATTTATCTATGGCAACTTGATATGTATATCCTCCTGTATATGTATCCCAGAATTTATCGTTTTCCTTAAGTCCCTTCAGAAATTTATAGAGTACCAATTCCGGACAAATATGTTCGCCGGGAAGAAAAATAACATTTTTAAATTTTGATTTTGTAAATTCTTTCCTTGATTTTGTATCAGCATCGAGAACTATTATACTCGATGTAAATTCAGGAACTTTTTGCCTTAGAAGCTCAAGATAATGACCGCTGCCTAAAGAAATTTTTTCCTGAAGAGCAACTTTAGAAATATATTTCTTAGGCAGTATTCTTTTTAAGAATAGAAAGGTCATATTATCTTCAGCATAAACTTTAATCTTTGGTGGGAAGTTAAGGTTTTTCTTAACCGTTGTAATTTCTAGATTGGCTTTCATTTGAGGCCATTCTAAATTGATTTCAGCTTTAATGTTTTCACTAATTCTTGAAAGAAATACAATAGCGGCTTCCTTTTGATATTTGCTGGTACGAAGAAAGTTTAGGACGGTCTCGGAATGCGTTGTAAATATAAATTGCAATTTGTATTCAGATGCCCATTTAAACATATATTCCAAAAGTTTAAATTGCGCAGCTGGATACAATGCGGTTTCAAATTCATCAATAAATATTATTCCTCCCTTATAGTTAGGATTTTTAACAAGTTTTCTGAACGATAACACTGAGAGAATAATTTTACCTATATTGTCTTGGCCAGCAGACATTGCCATAGGGTCATAATCTGCAGTTTCCGGCCCTATAGATGTTTTTGAACCATGTTGAAGAGTATGAACATTTTTAATTTCATCTTTTACAACTAAGATGTTTCTATGCCATTCCTTGTATTTGGAAATATCTTCTTCTGATAATTTAAAACCATCTTGTTTCTCGCCTTTTATTTCTCCCCAAGGATACAATCTAGACAAACTTAGAAAAATAGTTGGGCAGTGAATAAATCCTTTGCCTTTTGTATGAGCTTTGTCATTCGCGTTCCAGAATCTAATTGAATTCTCATCTTTTGAGCGAAGCATGCTGGTGCATTTAAACGTCTGACCTGCATAAATCTCCTGACATATTGTAAGAGTCCAAACGTGTTCTCCAGGCAAATCGTGAGGTGGAGCAAATTTGAATTTGTCTTTCAACTGGGAGCAAAAATTTAATCCTTCGATAGTTTTTTCCCCGTGAAGCTTGGCGGTTTCAGCTGAAAGCGAAAATGGTTGCGCCAACATCCCGAGAAGTGTAGTCTTTTGAGTCCCGTTCTGCCCTGCTATGGCAATGATGTCCCTGTCTAACGGGATGTCCAAATTGTGAAAAGCTCTGAATTTTTCAATTTGGATGCGCTTGATAATATGCATAGTATTATCTCCAGTTGGAAATGTTGGCGTGCAGATCCAAGATCTCTTTTTTGGTAGGGCAGAGATTTTTTGTTTTGAAGAAGATTACTTCTTCGCCGCGACCGTTGTTAGCTAAACTGTATGATAAAGAGAAAGTGCGGGATGTAAGAGCACTGTACATTTCTCTAATTTCGGGAACATTGTCATACGAAACTATCCACGGAGCGTTATTGAACGCCATTATTTCGCTTGCTAAAGCGCGATGATCTTTGTCTTCATAGAAGTTCTTATAAAGACGTCTTCCGTTGTTATAATACGGAGGGTCAAAATATATGAAGGCGTTGCAGCCAATCTTGGGAAGCTGATTTTTTATGAATGATCGCGCGTCCTGATTGAAAATTTTTATTTCGCCTTTCCTTTCTTTTATTGCTTGAATTTTTTCAGAAAGCGAGGCCCTGTTGAACCTTGTTGAGATGTTATATTTATCATTGGTTTGGCTGAAACCACCTATGGGCCCACTTTTCAAGATGCCGGAGTGATTGGTCCTGTTTAGAAAAAAGGCTGAGAAGCCAAAGTCAAAAGAATAACGGTTTGAAGAATAATAGATATCTTGTTGATTTTTCCATTCCTCGACTGTTAACGGAACTGTTTGAATTTTATCGATAAACCTATCAGGTTCGAGCAATACGGCCTTCCAAAAAGAAGCGACGGCTCTATCGTAGTCGTTAATTACGATTTTTTGAACGGTTTCTTCAAAAAGGAGAGATAACGCAACGCCCGCACCGCCGGCGAAAGGCTCGACGTATGTGCAGTCGTCTATTCCAGCTTTGGAAATAATTAATTTCACAAGCGGAAATAGCTTCTGCTTACCACCAGGGTAGCGTAAGGGGGATACTGCTTCTTTTGTGTTCATATATATTTACTTTAATCTCCTATATAATATCATAAAGTGATTTTAAAATCTGTCGGTAAAATACCGACACTAGAACATTTTATAGAACATTGCACTCTTTCTTTTAGTTTTGTTAATTAGTTACTCGGTTTAAAGATTTTTCAATCATATCTAAAATTCAAAGAAAAATTTTGTTGTAGAAGGCAATTTTTGGTCCTTATCTATATTGAGGAGATTTGTGAACTAGATTTTAAATAATAAGCAACATGAGATTGCGTATAACAAGATACAATGTGTCATACGCAAAACGCTTTGTGGTCATGCTGCTATACTCAAAATTTAAATATCTAATTTGCGGATTGTTTAGCCTTAATGGAAGGTCATAGATTGGGGAAAAGCGTTGTTCCTTCCCTGAGGATGTTCAGGTAGGAATCGTAGGAATAGATGACGGTCTTGCGGGTTTTGGAGCTTGGTTTTAGGATGCCTTTTTCGCACATGAACTTGACGTAGTTCGCAATGGTGTTTCTGGAGCATTGGAGACATTCCGCGGCGATAGGGATCGTTATGATGGGGTTGCTTTCCAGGTGGGTGAGGAAGTTTTTTAGCTTTTGGTTGGGAAGCAGAGCTTCGTTTTTGGCGTGAAGGGCGTTAAGTTTGTCGATGGCGGCGGTGGCGTCTTTGGCGGTTTCGGCGATGCCTCTAAGGAAGAATTTTATCCACTGCTCGAAGGTGCTGTTGATCCTTATGTCGCTTAGCCTGTCGTAGTATTCCATTCTGTTGGCTTTGAGATAACAGGACAAATAGAGGACAGGGGAAGACAGAATGTTTTCCCTTATTAGGAACAAGGTTATAAGAAGCCTTCCTATGCGACCGTTGCCGTCCAGGAAGGGGTGTATAGATTCAAATTGATAATGGATAAGAGCGGACTTGATGATAGGGTCCATGCCGTCTTCACGGTTAATGAACCGTTCAAGATCGTTCATGGCTTTCAGCATGTCCTTATAGTTCGGGGGAATGTAACGGGCGTTTTTCAAAGTGCTGCCGGCTCCCCCGATCCAGTTTTGAGATTTCCTGAACTCGCCAGGGGTCTTGTCGCAGCCCCTGACGCTCTTCATCAAAACGGCGTGAATTTCCCGTATAAGGCGGTTACACAAAGGGAGGCCTTTCATTCTTCCTACGGCGAAATTGATCGCCCTGACGTAATTGACAACGTCTGAAACGTTAGCGTTGACGTTTTCGTCTATAGACGGGTCGAAGATGTCGTCTATGGTGCACTGAGTGCCTTCTATTTGGGAAGAAACCAAGGCTTCCTTCCTAACGTACATTGATATGAAAAGATCGCGGTTAGGGATCCCGGAGGACAAGCCTTCCAGAACGGAAATCTTTCTATACGCTTCGATCAAAAGCTGCTGCATTTCGGAATCGATCTCGATATCCGGAACAGGCGGCAGAGCGCAGGGGCGAAATGAATAATAGGTCAAATCGCCGCTGAGGTTTCTGACAAGCTTTCCGGCTCTTTCGCTCATGTTGTTTCTCCATTTTTGAGTTTTCGATCTATTTTAGCATAAGAAAACGCAAAAAAACAACCTTTTTTGAGTTTTACTGTGACGGGCTTTCGTGATAAGAAATTGCAAAATACTATTTTAAACACTGATTTTTCCGAAAATATGAGCCATTTTTGGGTTGCTCATCCCAAAAATATGAGGCACTTTTTGTACCCCGCACCCGAAAATATGAGGCACTTTGGGTAAAAACGCAAAAATAGATGCTTTTTTTGAGTTTTGTTGAAATTGTCAGTTGGATTCCGGGGTGGCAGGGAATTTGAGCCTGATGATGGGAGGAATAGTATAGGTCGAATTACATGCCGCTGTGTTTGCAGACCTCGGAGCGCTCTTTAAGACAAGGATGTCGGTTAAAGAAATACGAGGAAAAGGACTTTTCAACTACAAAAGGTTTTATATGTTTATTGTACAATTGTGAAATAATAAGAAAAACCGGCCAATAATTATGGCCTGTATTAAAATGTAATATTTGATAAAATAGGGAGAACAATATGATTACATCGAGTTTATTAGATGAGAAATCAATAGCTATTAGTGATATGGACAAGAGATTATCTAAAATTAAAATTAATGGTTATAAGTCTATTAAAAACTGCGAGATAGACTTGAGGGACATTAATGTTCTGATTGGGAGTAACGGAGCGGGAAAATCCAATTTCATCTCAGCATTTAAGCTTTTACAGGCCATAATTGACCAAGAGCTTAGCATTTTTGCCAGCACTAACGGAATATCCTCTTTGTTCTATGATGGATTGAAGGTTACGGATAAAATTGAAATGGAGTTCTTTTTTGGATATAACTCCTATGGTTTTTCACTAATCCCTACCAATGACAATAAACTCATATTTTACGACGAATTCTTAACTTATAAAAATGATTTCACTTTTAGTTGCAAGAAGTATTATGGAAGAGGTCACAATGAATCACTTTGGAGGAACGGAGTTGGCAATGACATGGATATTTATGCGAATTCTGTCTTCGAGAATATCAGCTGGCGAGTTTACCACTTCCATGACACTAGCGCCAACGCCAGGGTAAAGCAATCACATAAAGTCGTAAACAATGTTATGTTCCAGCAAGATGCCGGAAATCTTGCGGCTTTTCTGTTAAGATTAAAAAATAATTATCTTACACATTACCAGGCGATTGTTTCTACGATACGAACAATCGCTCCGTTTTTCAGCGATTTTATCCTTGTTCCTAATGATGATAATGAATCGATAGTCTTAAAGTGGCGTGAGCGCGGAAGCGATGATGCCTTTGGCGTCTCCCAGCTTTCCGACGGAACATTGCGGTTTATTTGTTTAGCGACTTTGCTTTTGCAGCCAATTGAACTGATGCCGACAACGATCATAATCGACGAACCGGAGTTGGGCTTGCATCCGTTCGCTATCTATATTTTTTCCGAAATAGTAAAAAGTATTTCCCAGAAAAAACAGATCATTATTTCGACACAATCTGCCGAATTACTTAATTACTTTGAACCAGAAGATGTAATTGTTGTTGACAACATAAAAAATCAGGGAAGCAGTTTCAAGCGTTTGAGCTCCGAAGAATTAAAGGGCTGGCTTGATTTGGACTATTCTCTTGGCGATCTTTGGAACAAAAATGTATTCGGCGGAAGAACGAACTTATGAAACGCGTTCACATATTATGCGAGGGGCAGACTGAAGAACAATTTGTAAAGAGTTTGCTTGCTCCCTATTTTTCTCAATACGGTATCTACGTTGACGCTACAATACTAGTGACAAAACAATCTAATAGCGGTAGGAATGAGAAGGGCGGAGTGAGCAAATACGGAAAAATTACTAAAGATTTAAGGCAACTTTGTAATGATCGCACTGCATATGTTACAACAATGCTAGATCTTTATAAACTCCCGAACGATACTCCTGGCATGGATGATCAGCAAAATGATCCTATAGAACATGCTCTAAACATTGAAAAAGCCATAGATCATGATATTGGCTATCCCAATTGTCATGCAAATATCATGGTTCATGAGTTTGAGGCTTTATTGTTTTCTGATCCTTTGGCTTTTTCTTGTTTGGGTGTAAAAAATATTGAAGAGAAAATTCAAAGAATTAAAGACGAGTTTGATACTCCGGAATATATTAATTCTTCTGTCGATTCAGCGCCATCAAAAAGAATTTTAAAGCTTAAATCTGACTATCAGAAAACTACCCAGGGAATTACAATTGCAAATATAATTGGCATTGAAAAGATGAAAGCCAATTGTTTGCACTTCGCTAGCTGGATAGATGGTATTATAAATATTTAGATCACTTCTCTTTAAGAGCAATCTTCAATCGGATGATGGGAGGTTCGTCGGGGATATCGTCGATGGGGATGTCGTAAATGTGGAGGGAGGGTTCGTCGCGGTAGGTTGGGATGATGACTTCGGATTTGAGTTTGGTATTTGTGTTGAGGAGAATTGCTTCTTCGGGGAGGGTCTTGAGGGGGTGGAGGTCGATGCCGGTCTTGGTGAGGCCGTTGGGGTAGTGGAGGTAGAGGTATTCGGGGGTCTTGATTATTTTGACGCTTTTGTCGGAAGTGAGGTCGGTTACGATCTCGCCGTGGAAGGAGGGTTTGACTTTTTTGTACCAGGCGCCGGTTTTGGAGAAGAGGTCTATGGCTTCTTTTGGGAGGGTGCCGTCGCTTTTGGGGCCGATGTTGAGGAGGTAGTTGGAATCCTCGCAGAGGCAGCGGTCGATGGTTTTCGTTAGGTAGGATTTCGTGCGGTAGTCTTCGTTTGCTCGGTAGCCCCAGCTTTGGGCTCCTACGCTGTCGCAGGTCTCGGTCAGGGGGCGTTTCCTGTTGGCCCAGTCGCCGAAGTCGCGTTCCGGGGTGGAGTAGTCGCCTTCGTTGCCGCCCCAGCCGCGGTTGTTGATTTTGATGTTGGGCTGGAGTTTCCTGACGAGCGCGTTCATCTCGGGGTCGTCGACGTTGGGGGGAATGTCCCAGAAGAGGCAGCAGATCTCGCCGTAGTTGGTAAGGAGCTCGGTGAGCTGGGCTTTTACGTGGGCGCGGTATTTGTCCATGTCGGGTTCGTCGCCGGGATTGGGCTCCTTGAGCTGGTGGGAGCTTAGCTTGTTGTAGGCGTTGGGGTGGTGCCAATCGGGGATGGAATAGTAAAGGCCGAATTTCATGCCGCGGCGTTTGCAGGCTTCGGAGAGCTCTTTAAGGACGTCTCTTTTGCAAGGGGTGTTCATGACGTTGAAGTCGGTGGTCTTCGTGTCCCACATGCAGAAGCCGTCATGGTGCTTAGAGGTGATGACGATGTATTCCGCGCCGAGGGACTCGGCGACGTCTATGAACTTGTCCGGGTCGAAATGTTCGGCGGTGAACTTTGGGAGGTATTTTTCGTATTCGGCTTTGGAGAGGCCCAGTTTCATCCATTCCTGCTCGTGGTAGCCGCCGACCGAATAGACGCCCCAATGAATGAACATGCCGAGCCGGCGGTCGAACATCTGCCAGGGTTCGGGATCAGAGTACGCCTGGAGGGAAACAAAGGGAAGCAGTAAGAGAAAGAGAGATTTTTTCATATGATGGCTCCTTATAGCTATTATACTAACTTACTCCGCAGAATAAAACAAAGACTTTTACATATTCTTGAAGGGCTTGAAATGAATAAGGAGTATTCATTGAAAGAAATTCTTTTTGCCTCTTCACATATTTCACACAATTATGCTGATAGTTCAAGCCGTTTGCTTATTAGGGATGTCAAGAAGCTTTTGGATATGAAACTGCTGGTTTCTGACAAGCCTTCAACATATAAGCTCAATATTGTGGCTATGCTTACGACTCAAGATTTAAACTAAATTTTTTGCGCTTGACCAGTACGACAACTATTCTCTTTTGGATTTGTCGTACCAGGATTTGATCCTTTTGGTGTTCTCGGCGTAGACGGTGAGGATGACTATGTCCGGCTTATAGTCCTTGATTATGGCTTCGATATCCGGCATGTAGATCTGGACTCGTTTAAAATAGACCTGCGTTTCTTTGAAGGTGTGGGTGAAGAAAGGATAGCTGTTCCTGATGAAGGAGTCGCCGAAAAAGAAGACTTTTTTGTCGTAGCCCATGCTGTTTTTAATTATGGCGTGACTTTTGTCGGTTACCATGTCGTTCCATGTCCCGAAGATCGAGTTGCCCTTGAATTTGTATTCAAGATAGTAATCGTCCTTGGGATAGGCGTTTTCATAATCGTCTTTAAGGAGATCCAGCTGTCCGAAGAAGGTGCCGAAACCGGTGTATTTCTTTTTTAAGGAGATTTTGTAGTTCTCCTCTCCGGAGGGTTGAAGGTCGGGGTGGCGCTTTATGATCTCGTCCATTATCAGCCTGTAGCCCTTGTAGGCTCCCAGAGGGGACCAGTGGTGGTCGGTCTTGTAGTAGGCAAGGCCTTCCTTTTTCGCTTCCATGAGGGTGTCGAAGGCGAAAAGGATATTCATGCCAAGCTCTTGGTTGATCCTGTTAATGGTGTTGCTATAGCAGCCGGCATAGTTTCTTAGATCCATGCCTCTGAGCTTCTCGCAATAAACTTCCGATCCGTAGGGAGTTATGAGGATGTACAGTTCAATATTGTTTTTCTTGCAGAAATCGTTCAAACGCCTGAAGGAAGCCAGGGATTTCTTATATTCTTCCTCTGGATAGTTTTTCTTCTTCATGACGTTTCTGATATCCGAGCGCTTGAAATAAAATCCGTCCCTGCCGGCGGTTATGAATTGGTTTTCGTAACGGTTGTTGACCGCGTTTTTGATCGTGTTGTTGTCTTTGAGGATGTCTTCTCTCAGGAAGAATCTGTCGTTCAGCCAGGAGTTGAAATCTACGCCGTAATTCTTATTGATACTGACGCTCTTATCTTTTTTGTTTTTGATCAGCAAACCCTTGTATATGGCCAGGTTTCGGTTCTCAACCTTTGAAGCCTTTTTGTCGCTGATCTTTAAAAGAGGCGTTACAAAGAGGGCTAGGATCAAAATTGTGAACACTATGTTGTATTTGAGGACGACTATCGCGAGCGCAAGATACAATACTAGGGAGATCCAGTTGTAAACGGAACACAGCGATTTGTTGACTGTATAGAAAGTGGGTTTCGCAAAATAATACTCGCCCTTTTTGGCAGAGGTCAAATATAGGGAATCGTTTCGATTACCTTTGCATTTGATCTCCATTACGTATTGCCCGGAGTCCTTCTCGTCATCACATTCGACAACTCTCTCTGTTCCCGCGACAGTATTTCTATATCTGGCTTGTCCGCCGGATGCCGGGCCTGTAAATCTGAAGGAAAACCTATACACGTTGCCTGATGTTACGTTGACGTCTTGCCTTATCGAAAGTTTTCGTTTTCCTGTATTGGCTATGTAAACGTTGTGCGCGCCGTTTGTCTCGAGGATCTGGACTCCTAAATCGTATTTCCATCCTTCCAATCCGTTTGTGAAATCGGCGTTTTTGAGCAAATTGTCCGATCTTGCTCCCAGGGACACGGCGAGCTTGGAAACAAATTGGTTGTCGCTTTCAGAGGTTACCAGAGAAAGCAGGAGGGCTATGGCCAGAACCGCTGTGAAAATCGATATGAAAACAGCCTTTTTCATTTCTCAGAACCTGAAATATAGAAACGGCTGATAAGTGGAGGCAGCCATGGACATAAACGACAAGAGATAGAGTATCACGAGCCACAAATTCAATACAGCGCCTTTATAACCGGATCTGGCCTTGTCAACAAGGCCTTCAAACACGGGCGTAGAACAGATAAAGGCCGCGGCCATGACTATCCATTCTATGTTTCTCATGAAATATTCCGTGGTGTATACGATATCCTTTTCACCTCCGAAACCGAACATGGTCGCTATGTATTGAATGGAGAAGCCGAAATCATCGGCTCTGAACAACACCCAACCTAAAATTACAATTAGCAAAGTGTAGGCGTGTCTTAGTATGCCAAGGAGGATCCCGCCTTCCTTTTTGTGGAAGCCCGTTATCCTCTCGATGATAATGAACAATCCGTGCCATAAGCCCCAGACCACGAAGGTCCAGGAAGCGCCGTGCCAAAGGCCGGTGGCGAAAAACACTATGAAGAGATTGATATAAGTTCGGAGGTTGCCTTTCCTGTTGCCTCCCAAAGGTATATAGAGATAATCCCTGAACCAGGTGGAAAGGGATATATGCCATCTTCTCCAAAATTCGGTTATGGACTGCGAGATGTATGGATACTTGAAGTTTTCGGTAATATGGAATCCGAACATCTCTCCGCAGCCTATGGCCATGTCGGCGTAGCCGGAGAAATCATAAAAGAGCTGAAAAGAATAGCATATCGCTCCTAGCCAGGCTAGGGAACAACTTATCTGATTAGGCTGCATATCGAAGATCTGGTCAGCCACAGCACCAAGTGTATTAGCGATTAGAACTTTTCTGGCGAAGCCGAGAATAAACCTTTTGAGGCCGTGGCAGAATAGATCAAATGTATGGCTTCTTTCGTTGATCTGATCTTCTATGTCGTGGTACTTTACGATGGGGCCGGCTATAAGCTGTGGGAACAGGGAAATGAACAAAGCAAGCTTAAACCAGTTGTATTGAGCCTTGCATTCGCCCTTGTAAACGTCTACGACGTACGACAAGGCTTGGAAGGTGAAAAAGGATATGCCGATGGGCAAGGCGATCTTAGGTACGGAAAAAGAGGTCCTGAGGATCGCGTTCAGAGTCTCCATAAACATACCGGCGTACTTGTAGTAGCCGAGGATGCCTAAATTGCAAATCAAACTGAATACCAGTATGGGGAACTTATGACTCCTGAATCTGTCGATCATTATGCCCGACAGCCAGTTCAGGCATATCGACACAAGCATCAGCAAGACATATATGGGCTCTCCCCAAGCATAAAAAATTATGCTCGCGACCAGCAAAACAAAGTTCCTGCAGACTTTCGGGAGCAAGTAATACAGCAGTATTACCGCCGGCAGGAATATCGAGATGAAGGTTATTGAGGAGAAGACCATTGATTGCTTATCGTCTGCTTAAATATTCTAATTTGAACTTATTTTACCAAAACGACTTATTCCCTTGAATATCTCAAGAGTGTGCTAAAAAGACTGGGCGAGGAGGAGGAATGATCTTGGGTCGAGTTCTTCGGGACGGGAGGCGGGGGAGATGTTGGCCTGGGAGAAAGCCTCCGGAGGGATGTTTATGGATTTTAGGGAGGTTTGGAGCTGCTTTCTTCTTTGGGAGAAGGCTGTTTTGATGAGCTGCTGGGTTACGGCCCAGGTGGGAGGGTCGGGCCAGATGATGGGGCCGACTTTGAGTATGGCGGAATCGACGTGGGGCCTGGGGTAGAAGTTGTCCTGTTTGATGGTGGAGAGGCACTCGGTTGGGCCTAGGATCTGAAGCATGGCGTTAAGGGCGCCGTATCTAGGTTCTCTGGGCTTTTGGGAAAGGCGCAGGGCTTCTTCTTTCTGGATGGTGAAGGTGAGGGATTGGAATGGGATATTTGTGCTGATGAGCTTGGTGATGATCTCTTTGACGATGTAGTAGGGGAGATTGGCGACTACTTTGGTGCAGTTTTTGTATTCTTCCTTGGGGGCTTCGAGGAAGTCCTGATTTATGATGTTGGCTTTGCTTTTTGGGTGGAGGTCGGGCCAGAGTGATGTGAGGCGCCGGTCTATTTCGTAGGCGGTGACTTTTGCTCCGGCTTCTTCCATCATGCTGGTGAGGTGGCCGAGGCCGGGGCCGATTTCAAGAACTTTGTCGTTTGGTTTTATGTCGGCGGCCTGGATTATTTTTTGGCATTCCCTTTCGTGGAAGAGGAAGTTTTGGCCGAGGGAGTGCTTGGCTTGGAGCTCGTTTTTAAGGAGGAACTCCTTGAGGGAGGCGAGGTGGTAGAGGTCTACGGTCATGCCAGGCGGGCGGCGAGCTTGATGGCCTGAAGGGCGGAGTGGTGGTCGGCCTGGTTTTCGCCGGCGATGTTATAGGCGGTGCCGTGGTCGGGGGAGGTCCTTACGAAGGGGAGGCCTAAGGTAAGGTTGACGGCCTGGTCGAAGGAGAGGAGCTTGATGGGGATGAGGCCCTGGTCATGGTACATGGCGACCACTACGTCGTACTTTTTGTTTTTTGCGAAGTGGAAGAGGGTGTCCGGGGGATAGGGGCCTCTCGCGTCGATGCCGATTATTCTTGCGTCTTCCACTGCGGGGGCGATGATGTCGAGGTCCTCGGGGCCGAGTAGACCGTTTTCCCCGGCGTGGGGGTTAAGGCCAGCTACGGCTATTTTCGGTTCTTTGATGCCGAGATCTTTGGCAAGGCTGTCGGCCTGGACGATCTTGGAAAGGATCGCGTCGGAAGTTATGGCTGTGGGGACCTGGGAGAGCGGGATGTGGTGGGTGACAAGGACGACTTTAAGGTCAGGCGTGTAGAAAGCCATGGTCGCGTCGGTGGAGTTCGTCTCGGCGGCTAGAAAGTCCGTATGGCCCGCGTTCCTGTATCCTGCCATACGGATACCCTCTTTGTTGAGAGGGGCGGTGATTAGAGCTCGCTGGGGGGCTTCCAGGCAGTAGTGGGTGGCATACCTGAGACAGACCATGGCGAAGTTGCCGCATTCGGCGGAAATGTGGCCGATCTCATAGTTGTCGGGAAGGGATTCCTCTATCTCCTCGTTGGTGAGAAAGTCGGTTGGGGGTTCGAGGTCGAGATCCTCGGCGGTTTTCTTCCAAAAAGTTTCCGGGCCGACGAAGAGGAATTTGACTTTATCAAGATCGAAATCGTCGTGGTCGTTTTCTATTAGCTCGTTGTAGGCCTTGAGCATGACTTCCGGACCGACGCCGGCAATGTCGCCAGGAGTGATTATAAGTTCAAGAGGCATAAGATTTCTTTGGCGGCTTTGGTTCCGAGGTCGCCTTCGCCAAGGGAGGCTTTGACTTCTTTAAGATCGTTTACGGTCTTTTGGTAGGCGTTTTGGTCGTCGAGGTATTTTTCGGCCCAGGGGACGATGCGTTCAGGAGTCATCTGGTATTGGATGAATTCCTGGACGATGCGTCTTTGGGCGATGATGTTGGCGAGGTTGATGAAGGGGATCTTCATGGCGATACGGGCCAGGAAGAAGGAAATGTAGTTGAGGCGGTAAAGGACAAGGATGGGCTTCTCCATTAGGGCGGCCTCAAAGGCCGCGGTACCGGAAGTGACAAGAACCACCTTGCTGAGGTTGACGATGTCGTACATGGATTCGTCGATGAGGCGGTAGTTCTGCTCGAAGTTCTGGATATTGGCTTTCTTTATGGCGTTCAGGAGAAGTTCCTTGAGGTTCGGCCTCGCGCAGGAGATAAGGAAGAAAACGTTGGGGTGAGTCTTCCTTATGTCTTCCGCGCTTTTGAGCATGGTGGGGAAGATCCATTTGATCTCGTTTTCGCGGCTGCCGGGAAGGAGGGCGACGAGATCTCTGTTCTCAGGGATGTTGTTTTCTGTTTGGAAATCTTTGTCGGGCTGGAATTCTTTTATCTTGTTGATGATCCAGTGGCCGATGTGCTTGATCTTTATTTTGCTGGGGTATTTGAACTTGTGCTCGGTTATCTGGAGCGTGTCGTTTTGGACCTTCCATTCGCCGCCTTTTTCGTAGACGTCGACCTCGAAGGGGAACATAACCATCATAAGGGAGATGCATTTTCTTATGGTGTTTATTCTTCCGTGTCCCCAGGCCCAGATCTGAGGGCTGACAAGGTATATGAGGGGAAGGTCGGGATAGAGCTTGTGGAGCTTTTTGGCAAGGGCAAGGTTGAAGCCGGGATAATCGATGAAGACTACGGCGTCGGGACGGCTGTCCTTGATGGTCTGGAGGACGGAATTGTAGACTCTCCGGATGCGGGGGTAGTGCTTGATGACTTCTATGACGCCGATGACGGAAAGCTCGGTGATGTTGTGCGTGAGCGTTAGCCCGGCTTTTTCCATCTCGGCTCCGCCGATGCCGTACAGTTCGAGGTCCGGCCTCGCGGATTTTAGGGCTTTCACGGCGTGGGCGCCGCAAATGTCGCCGGATGTCTCGCCCGCCACGAAGAAGATCTTAGGCATTACGGGCGCCCCTTCAGTTTGATTATGGAGTCAACGAGCATGTAGATGCCAGCAATGATCGCGAAGATACTGAAGTAGAGCTTTAGCTGAAGGGCGTCGAGGTTCTTGGCGATAAGGGAGGCGAGGTAGCTGAAGATGAGCATCAGGATGACAAGCACTACGGCTATCTTGATGTCGACCCAGCCTTTCTTGTAATACTCCCAGACGGCGAAGAAGGTGACTGGGGGAAGCATGATGGCAAGGCTGGTGGCGACGGCCTCGTGCTGGCTGAACTTGCAGAAGTAGACAAGGCAGGGGACAAGTATGATGCCGCCTCCGATGCCAAAGAAGCCTGAGGCGAAGCCCGCTGCGGCGCCGATAGCGATGATTATTAACCAATTGGTAGGCATTTTATTTCTTGTTTTGCTCTAAGCTGATGATGTAGGGAGAAATGAAGTTAATCCTCTGGGCGATGTTGAGAAGGTGGTCGCCGATACGTTCGATGTTGCCGATGACGTCCAGGAAGAGGATGGTAGCGTTGGGGGAGCACTGGCCGGCTTCCAGACGCTTCATGTGGTTGGCGGTCAGTTTGCGGTGCATCTGGTTGAGGTCTTCCTCAAGGGCGACCGCGTTGTTGGCCGCGGTGCGGTCGGCGTGCTCGAGAGCGAGCTTCACCTGGTCGAACTGCTTTTGCAGGAGATCGTTTATCTCGGTCAGTTCCCTGATGGCGGAGTCGGAGAGCGAGATCTGCTCTTCGGTGCGCTTTTGGGCTAATTCGAAGATGTTGATGGAGAGGTCGCCGATACGCTCGATGTCGTGCGAGATATGCATCAGTTCCGGTAGCAGGGCGCTCTCGTCGTCGTTGAGGCTTTGTCTGGCCAAGGCGGCAGTGTAGGAGGTCACTTTGCGGTTGAGGGAGTTGATCTCTTCCTCACGCTTTTTGATGTTCTTTTCGAAGCGGACGCTGCCCTCGCAGAAGCAGAGGTAGGAGTCGTCGACGTTCTTGTCCGCTTCCTTCAGCATGAAGAGGATCTCGCTGTTGATCTGGGCCAGGGCCAGGGCGGGAGTCTTCAGGAGGCGCTCGTCTAAGAAGGCATGCTCGGATTCGACCGATTCATCCTTGACCGGGATGAGCTTCTCGCAGATCCAGGCCAAGGTGCCGGTGAAGGGCACGAGGACGATGACGTTGAGAACGTTGAAGACGGTGTTGGCCATGGCGATGTGGCGGACGATATTCTCGTTGTGGCCGCCCAATACTTCGCCGGCCGTCATGCAGTTGATGAGGTAGAGGAAGATAGGTTCGCCCTTGTAGAGGATGTAGAAGAGGGGCAGCATGAAGAGCGAGCCGCCGACCTTGATGATGGTGTTGACGAGGGCGGCCCTCCTGGCTTTCCTGTTGGCGCCGATGGCGGCGAGGTTCGCGGTGATGGTCGTGCCGATGTTACAGCCTAAGACCAAGGGGAAGGAGGTGTAGAAGTTGATGAGCCCGCTGCCGGCCAGAGCCATGACGACGCCGATCGTAGCGGCGGAACTCTGGACGATCATGGTGGCGACTGTGCCTATGATGAGCGCGGCGACGATATGCGAGAAGGGCATGAAGCCGTTGGCGGTGGGAGCGCAGTCGAAGGAGCGGAAGACGTTGACGAAGGTGGGCGAGGTGCGAAGAGGCACCAGCGTCTGGTTCATCATGTCCATGCCGAAGAAGAGTAATCCGAAGCCCATGATGACGTCGCCCCAGTAGCGGCCTGTGGCCTTCTTGCTGGTGAGGCGGACGATGAGACCGATTAAAACACAGGGCAAGGCTACGTCGGAAAGGCCGAAAGCCATGATCTGGGGCGTGACGGTCGTACCGATGCAGCTGCCGAAGATGACGGAGATGGCCTGCTCAAGGTTCATTAGTCCGGCGTTCACAAAGCCCACGACCATGACGGTCGAGGCGCTGGAACTTTGGACTATGGCTGTTATGACGGTGCCGACGACGATGCCGGTGAATTTGTTCTTGACGAAGAGCTGGAGAATGCTTTTTAGCCTGGCGCCGGCAACGCTTTGCAGTCCTTCCGACATCATGGTCATGCCGAGGAGGAAGAGCGCCATGCCGCCTAGGATTGCTATGACGACGGAAGTGGTGTTGATGACGACGGACTGGAAGTGCAGGCCGCGCATGTTGGAAACGCCCGGCATCTCGACTTCCGCGATGATCTCCGTTTCGCCGGTGGTCTTGCCGGCCGTGATAAGAGTTCCGCCCATGCCGGCTTCGTCAGTCGTGACTTCCCTGGCGGAAAGGTGGCAGCCGGAGAAGGGATCGATCATGAAGTGGATGGGAACGCCCTGAAGGGGCTTGCCATCTTTGTCGAAGACCTGCAGGGAGAGCATGTCGGGGCTTGTACGGCCGCTTAAGATCTCCTGGCGGGTGTTGTGTAGGCTTAAGCCGGAAACCAGCCTAATTTCGCAGCTGACGTCGCCGAAGGGGGAGTTGGCGGAGGCGTTGATGTGGTGGTCGCCCACCGTGTGCCCGATGTTGACTGTAAGCTCCGCCGCGCCGCCCGCGTCGGTAGTGACCGTCGGGCCGTCGGGGAAGGTTATCTCAGGATCGTTCTCGCGCTGGGTGAAAGTCACTTCCGCGCCGTTGACTGGATCCCGCTGGCCCTTGCCGCCCAAGAGTCCTGGGATCATGGGGCCCTCGACCTTCACCCTTAAGGTGACGTTGGTATTGGGCGGGACGCAGAGGACCGGTTCAGATAAGGGAGAAACGGTCTCGGGATAATTCTCCTGGCCCTTCGAGCAGCCGAAGAGCAGGAGGGTCAGCGTGGCTATAAGGAGGTAGCGCATCAATCTTTCGTGAGAAGGGTTATGCGTTGGGCTATATTGAGGAGATGCCTGGACATGCGGGACATGATCGTAACGCTGTCGTTTATCAGGACGGCGATCTTGATGGAGCGCATGTCGGATTGGTCTCCCGCTGAGTATTCGCTCTGTATTTCGCTGTCGAGCTGCTGGAGGACTTTCTGGCGGATCGTGAGGGTGGCCGTGATGTCCTCCCTTTCCTTCTTCTTGCCCTTCAGGGCTCTTAAGATCTCGGAGCAGTAGAGGTCCATGGCGGAGAAGTAGTCGTCTATGGGCTTGACGCTCTCCTTGTGCGCTAGGAGATCTCTCTCGGCGCAGTTTTTCGCCATGTGCAGGAAGTTGACGGCGATGTCGCCGATACGCTCGATGTCGTGCGCCACGTGGATGTAGGCCGGGACGCGCTCGGCGTTGGCTTTGTCGACGTTGAATTCCGAGAGCCAGGTCAGGAAGCTTGAGACATCTCTCTGGTAGTCGTCGAGCTCGTTCTCCATCGTAATGATCTCCTGGTCCTTGCTGAAGTCGTTTTCCATGAAGGCGGAGAAGGCGTAGCGCATCATGACCTGGCCTTTCTCCAAAGCCTCGACCGTTATTCTTCTCAGCTGCGAGAAAGCGAGGTTCGGAGTCATGAGAAGCCTGGTGTCGAGTACGTAGGTGCGTTCGCTCTCCATGGCCTTGACCGGGATGATGATCTCAGAAAGCTTAACTAAGAGCGAGCAGAAGGGGAGAAGGATGATGGCCGACAAAAGGTTCACCATGGTGTGCGCCATGGCCGCGTGGTGGGCCAGGAATTCGCCCTTGAAGGCGTCGCCGGGGTTGAAGGCGTCAAAGAATTGCAGCGCCAGCGATCTGTCGCCGACCTTAATGAAAAAGCAGGCCGTGCCGAGAACGACGGTGAAAAGATTGACGATCGTGTGGATGACGGCGACACGGTGCGCGGCCCTGGACGTTCCTTTGGCGGAAAGATGGACCGCGATGGATTTGCCCAGGTTGCAGCCGAGGATAAGGGGACAGATGGTCGCGATGTTCATCATGCCTGAATAAGAAAGAATGATGACGGCGCCGACGGTGGCCGCGCTGCTCCTAAGGATAGCGCTGACGGCGAAGGCCGCGAAGAAAGAGGCGAGGAAGGGAAGCACTCCGCCATTTGAGCAGTCGAAGACATTGCCGATCTCACTGAAGTATACGCTGCCGGCCAGAGGAGTAAGCGTGTCTTCCAAGAGATAGAAGGCCAGAAAGATCGTGCCGAAGCCGAAGAAGATCCTGGAAAGAGCGTGCCAGAAGTCGCCGCGGCGGCCGGGAATGAGACGGAAGATGGCGCCGAGGAGGAGGGCAGGCATGATTAGGCTGTAAAGCCTGCAGGCCATTATTTGCGGCGCGATGGTCGAGCCAATGTTGCAGCCAAGGATCAGCGGAACGGAAACGGAAAGCGTGAGGATGCCGGCGTTGACAAAGCCGACGACCATGTCGGTGGCGGCGCCGGAAGACTGCAATATAGCTGTGACGAAGGCGCCCTTGAGAAGGTCCGCGATGGGACGGCGTTCCTTAGAGTTGAAGAGGGCCTTTAATTTTTCGCTGGCGGCCGTCCTCAGACCGAAGGACATGAAGACCAGGCCGAGATAGAAGAGCGAGAAGAAGCCGCAGATCTTAAGGAAAAGCGCGCTCTTGTCGACGGTCTGGACGGTGAAGCAGAAGCTGTCGTAGGAGGGGACTTCCGCTCGGAGATAGCTTTTGCCGGAAACTTTCGCGCCCTTGATGAAGACTTTGACCTGGCCGTTTTCGTCGGAAGTCAAAGTGTCGGCGCTGAATTCTATTTTGGGCGAGGAGCCCTCGCAGAAGAAGTGGACGGGAACGTCGGTTCTGGGACTCCCGTCGTCGTTGCAGAAACTAAGGGAAAGAGGTTCCTTGCTGGAGAGGCCGCTGACGGCCTGCTGATTGTCGCCCGTGACGAGTACGCCCCAGTGGAAAGAGAAAGTCGTTTCTTTCTTCGTGCCGTCCGGCAGACGGAAGCTGGCCTTGGCGTGATGCGTGCCGGGAGTGGGCGCGATCTTTACGACCGCCTGGGCGAGGCCTTTTTCGTCGGACTGGACGCTCTTCTCGTTGGGGAAAGTAACGGCGCCGTCGTCCGACTCGAAAGAAATTTTAACGCCCGGAACAGGCCTGCCGGAGGAATTGAAGACTTTGACCGCCATGCACTGGATCTCGGTGGAATCGCCGAGGCAGCGGTTGGCGTCCTGCGCTTCAAGGCTGTCGGGAACTCCGCCCGATTGCGAGCAGGCGGACAGCAGAAGCGCTGCTGAAAGAAGTATGCCTAGGAGGCGTTGGGAGATTTTCAAAAGGTCCCTGTGGTGTTTGTTTTTAAAAAGCGGAGCGGCGTTGGCCGCTCCGCTTTCTCTTTTTTTAGTCAAGCTTTATTTCAGAAAGTTTCTGATAGAGCTTGAAGCGGCGTTCCATCAGTTTCGCACCTTTTTCGACCAGGGCTTCCGCGGTGGCGGGATCCTGGGCTTTCAGCTGACGGAAGCGGTTTTCGCCGAAGGCGTACTCGGCGTAAGGCAGCGTGGGCGCCTTACTATCGAGCTGCAGCGGCTGCTCCAGGGCAGGATTGTACCTGTAGAGGAGCCAGGCGCCGGAATTGACGGCTTTCTGCTGCTCTCTGAGGCCGGTCGTCATGTTGATGCCGTGGGCGATGCAGTGAGCGTAGCAGATGATCAGCGACGGACCGTCGTAGGCTTCAGCCTCGTTGAAGGCTTTGACAGCCTGGGCGGGGTTGGCGCCCAAGGAGACGGAAGCGACGTAGACGTTGCCGTAGGTCATGGCGATCATGCCGAGGTCTTTCTTCGGCATTCTCTTGCCGCCGGCCGCGAAGAGGGCCTTGGCGCCAAGCGGAGTAGCCTTGGACATCTGGCCGCCGGTGTTACTGTAGACTTCCGTGTCGAGGACCAGGATGTTGACGTTGCGGCCGGAAGCGATGACGTGGTCGAGTCCGCCGTAGCCGATGTCGTAAGCCCAGCCGTCGCCGCCAAGGATCCAGACGGACTTCTTGACGAGGTAGTCGGCCAGGGAGTAGAGCTGCTTGGCTTCCTGCTTGTCGCACTTAGAGAGGCGCTCTTTCAATTCGGCGACTCTGGCGCGCTGCTCTTCGATCTCAGTCTGGTTGGTCTGAGGAGCGTTCTTGATGGCTTCGAGGAGCGGCTTGCACTCGGCGGAGCATTCGCAGGCCAAGAGCTTGTCGATCAGTTCGAGCGCGAAGCCTTTGAACTTGTCGACGCCCAGTCTCATGCCGAGACCGAATTCCGCGTTGTCTTCAAAGAGGGAGTTGGACCAAGCCGGGCCGCGGCCGTCAGCGCGTTTGCAGTACGGCGTGGTCGGCAGGTTGCCGCCGTAAATGGAGGAGCAGCCCGTCGCGTTGGCGATCATGGCTCTGTCGCCGAAGAGCTGGGAGAGCAGTTTCACATACGGAGTCTCGCCGCAGCCGGCGCAGGCGCCGGAATACTCGAACAGAGGACGACGGAGCTGGCTGCCCTTGACGGTGGTCGGGTTGGCCAGTTCGGCTTTCGTTTCGGGGAGGTTGAGGAAGAAGGCGTAGTTCTTTGCTTCGGCTTCTCTCAAAGGCTCCTGCTTCTGCATATTGATGGCTTTCTTGCCTTCCTCGGTCTTAGACTTGGCGGGGCACATCTCGACGCAGGCGCCGCAGCCCGTGCAGTCTTCCGGAGCGATCTGGACCGTGAACTTCAATCCTGCGAAAGCGGGCGTCTTGGCGTCGGTAGACTTGAAAGTCTCGGGAGCGCCTTCAGCGGCTTTCGGCTCATAAGCCTTGATACGGATGGCGGCGTGCGGGCAATACAGAGAGCACATGCCGCACTGGATACAAGTCGCGGGATCCCAGACCGGGATGTTGACAGCGATGTTTCTCTTCTCGTACTGCGTCGTGGCGGTCGGGAAGGTGCCGTCCACCGGCATGGCGGAGACAGGCAGATCGTTGCCGTTGCCGGCGATCATGACGCCCGTCACTTTCTGGACGAATTCCGGAGCGTCGGCCGGGACGGCGGGCTTCATCGGTTTTTCGGTGTTGACGACCATCTTGTCCTTCGGCATTTCACTGACGGCCTGGAGACCGGCGTCGACGGCCTTGTTGTTCATGGCCACGACGGCTTCGCCCTTCTTGCTATAGGACTTGACGATGTATTCCCTGATCTTGGCGACCGCGGTCTCGGGATCCATGACCTTACTGATCATGAAGAAGGCGGTCTGAAGGATGGTGTTGGTCCTGCTGCCAAGGCCGATCTTCTCAGCTTCTTTGATGGCGTTGACCGTGAAGAAGCGGGCCTTCTTTTGGATCAGCTGTTCCTGGACCTTCTTCGGCAGATGCTGCCAGGTCTCTTCCGCGGTGTCGTAGAGGGAGGAGACGAGGAAGGTGCCGCCTTCTTTCAGGTTGGAGAGCATGTCGTACTTTTCAAGGAAGGAGTACTGGTGGCAGGCGATGAAGTCAGCCTTCGTGATCAGGTAAGCGCTCGCGATGGGGTTCTTGCCGAAACGGAGGTGAGAAGTGGTCAGGCCGCCGGCCTTCTTGGAGTCGTAGACGAAGTAGCCCTGGGCGTAGTTGTCGGTGTAGTTGCCGATGATCTTAATGGAGTTCTTGTTGGCGCCGACCGTGCCGTCGGAACCGAGGCCGTAGAACATGGCGCAATAGGTGTCGGTGTTTTCCTCAGCCTGCCAGGCAGGATCGTAAGGAAGGGACGTTCCCATGACGTCGTCGTTGATGCCGATCGTGAAGTGGTTCTTCGGTTCTTTGGCTTCGAGGTTGTCGAGGATGCCTTTGCACATGGCGTCCGTGAATTCCTTGCTGCCGAGGCCGTAGCGGCCGCCGACCACCACGGGCATGGCAAAGGGCGCCTTGCCGGTCTGGACGGCTTCCGCCAGAGCGGAGCAAACGTCTTCGTAAAGCGGTTCGCCCTGGGAGCCGGGCTCTTTGGTTCTGTCGAGGACGGCCACGCGTTTGACGGTCTTCGGCATGGCGGCCGCGAACATCTCGCCGGCAAACGGACGGAAGAGGCGGACTTTCACGAGACCGACCTTCTTGCCCTGCTTGGCGAGAGCGGTAACGACTTCTTCCATGGTGCCGGCGCCGGAACCCATGGCGACGACCACGTTCTCGGCTTCGGGATGACCGACGTACTCGTAGACCTTGTACTGACGGCCGACGATAGAGGCGAACTCATCCATGGCGGCCTGCACGAGCTGCGGGCAAGCCTGATAGTATTTGTTGACGGTCTCGCGGCCCTGGAAGTAAACGTCAGGGTTTTGGGCGGTGCCGCGCATAGAGGGCCTGTCCGGGCAGAGGCCGCGCTTGCGGTTTTCTAAGACGAGGTCGAAGGGGATCATCTTCTTCATGTCTTCGTAATCGAGGACCTCGACCTTCTGAATTTCATGAGAGGTACGGAAGCCGTCGAAGAAGTGCACGAAAGGAACCCTGCTGGTCAGGGTGGCTTTCTGGGCGATGAGGGCGAAGTCCATGACTTCCTGCACCGTGTTGGAGCAGAGCATGGCGAAGCCGGTCTGACGAACGGCCATCACGTCGGAATGATCGCCGAAAATTGAAAGACCCTGGCAGGCCAAGGCGCGGGCGGTGACGTGGAAGACCGTGGAGGTCAGTTCGCCGGCGATCTTGTACATGTTCGGGATCATCAGAAGCAGACCCTGGGAAGCGGTGAACGTCGTCGTCAAAGCGCCGGCGGTCAGGGCTCCGTGCACGGCGCCGGAAGCGCCGCCTTCGGACTGAAGTTCGGAAACGGAGGGGATGGTGCCCCAGATGTTGGGCTGATTCGCGGCGGATTTGGCGTCGGAGATCTCACCCATGGGGGAGGAAGGCGTGATCGGGTAAATGGCGATCACTTCGTTTGTGGCGTGGGCCACGTGGGCGGCTGCGGTATTGCCGTCCATACACTCTTTTTTGCGAGCCATAGCGTTCCTTTTTTACTTAGAGGTTAAAAGTAGATATTTCCAAAATATTTTTATGATTATAGCATAAGGGGAAAGCGCTCCGCAAGGGAAGGGAGCGCGAGCTTACCCCTTGATTTTTGCCCACTCTTTTTGCTATGATATCCGCATACTAAATTTATTTTAGTGAGTGATGAGGGCGGCTAGCTCAGTTGGTTAGAGCGCATGCTCGACATGCATGAGGTCACTGGTTCAAATCCAGTGTCGCCCACCATCTCCTTTCTTTTTAGACCAAAGCACACCTATCTATGAAGGGAATCCTCTATCTATTATTATTCGCGGCGGTGCTTGGTGGAGGCTGGTATGCCTATAAGTACTGGCAGGAATCTCAATCCGGCGCCAAAGTGGAACCCGTTCCTGTCGCTCCAGTTATCAAGCGCGACATAAGCGACGTTCTCGAGGAAACAGGCACCATCAACCCGGTCAACAAAGTCGCCATCAAATCGGAAGTTTCAGGACGCGTTCAAAACGTCTACGTTGAGGACGGGATGATGGTGACCTCCGGCTTCGTGCTGGTGGAACTGGACAAGACGGACCTCCTCAACACCAGGAAAGACCTCGAATATGAACTCAAGGAAGCGGAGCTGAATTACGACAGGGCTAAAATCGATTACGACCGCAACTACGAGCTTTACGTCAAGAAGATCATCGCCGTGGACGCCTACGACCAGGTGAAGACGACGCTCGACCTGAGGTCCAATACCGTTCTCAAGGTCATAACGAAGATCGACACCAACACAGACAACCTGAAGAAGACCACCATTTTCTCGCCCACGTCCGGCACGGTCCTCAACAAGAACATCGAAGTCGGCGAAATGGTCGTGGGAGCGAACTCCGTTTCAAGCGGCACGGAAATGATGACGGTGGCCGACCTCAAGGATCTGGAGGTCTCTTCCTACGTCAACGAGATCGACGTGACAAGGCTGCACGTCGGCCAGGAGATCGACATCACCGTTGACAGCACGCCGGGCGTGGATTACAGTGGCGTCGTCACGCACGTGGCGCCCATGAGCAGCTCCAGCTCGGGTTCCTCCGCCGGCTCTTCCTCCTCGTCTTCCTCTAAGGACGGCTTTGAGGTCAGAATCGCCGTGAAAGGCGACGTCAGTCAGCTTAAGATGGGCATGACCGCCAATATCACCGCTATCCTGAAGGAAGTCAAGGACGCCCTGGCTGTTCCGCTCTCCTCGGTCTTCTGCGACAATTACGAGCTTGCCCCCTCAAACCAGAAATATTACGTCTATGTGGAAAAAGCCGCCGTATCCTCCGAGAACGGCGGTCAGCCCGCGCAGGAATTTGAGAAGAGAGACGTGACGATAGGCGTCACCGATACATCGGGCGCCGAAATAAAGAGCGGACTTACTGAAGGCGAAAAAGTCGCCCTGAAACGCCCGCCCTCTATGAGCGAACCGGTGCGCAATCATGATTGGATGCGCAGGGGACGTTAAAATTTTAAGGAGATAATATGAAAAAGTTCATACTTTGCGTCGTTGCTCTTTTTACGCTTTTAGGCTGCAGCTACGGTAACGTCAGGATCACCAAGTCCGAACGCTATACTTTCCAGCCGAGGCCCCGCTTCAGGATCAATTACAACGTCATGAACGACAGGGGAGAGAACATCACCCAGGAGATCCTCACCAACAATCCCGAGGAATGGCTTTTGTTCACCGAGATCTGCGACAAGGTCAAATACGTCCTGGAAAGCGACGAGAAGGGCTACATCTGCGTGAACGACCCCTACGAGGAAGTCTCTTTCGTCGTCGACATCGGTTTCTCCGCTTTCTACCAGAAACGCGTGACGGAAGAAATGCTCTGGAATCTCCCGACCGCCACGCTTTTGCCCGGCTGCGACAAAGGCGAGACGAAAGTCCACTATCTCTCCATCACCATGCTGGCCCCTCTGCCCGGCCTCAACGGGCTGGCTGAGCTCTGGCGCGGCGAGACGATCCTGGAAGACCAGAACGAGAACATTTCCATTCCCTCGCTCCTCATGATCGAGGACATTCTTGAAAAATTCCCCAAAGCTCTGCGCTGATAATGCCGAAAACGGTCGTTGAACTGATCGACATCTGCAAGACCTACGACACCGGCGCCGCCGCTTTCGAGGCCCTGCACAAGATAAACCTCGTTATCGAGGAGGGCGAGTTTTTGGCCATTATCGGCCCCTCGGGATCAGGCAAATCGACTCTGATGCATATCTTGGGCTGCCTTGACACTCCAACTTCCGGAAGAATGCTTTTGGAGGGAAAAGACATCAGCCGCATGAGCGCCAACGAGCTCTCGGCCGTCCGCAACAAAAGGATCGGCTTCGTTTTCCAGACCTTCAATCTGCTTCCGCGCTTCAACATTCTCCAGAACGTTGAGCTTCCTATGGTCTACGGCGGAGTCTCGCCGTTTGAGCGCAAAAGAAGGGCCATGGACATACTGAAAATGGTCGGCTTGGACGACCGCTGGAACCATCTGCCGCAGGAACTCTCCGGCGGGCAAAGGCAGAGGGCGGCCATTGCCAGGGCCCTCATCATGAATCCCGCCATGGTCTTCGCGGACGAACCAACAGGCAACCTTGACACCAAGACCGGCGCCCAGATCATGGAGCTCTTCAAAGAGCTCAACAAGGCCGGGCATACAATAATCTTAGTCACGCACGACAAGGACATCGCCGCCCAGACCAAGCGTCAGATCGAGATCAGGGACGGAAGGATACAAGGAGCATAAATGGGTCTTTTTCACGGCATAATGGTTGGCTGCAAGGAAATGTGGGCGCACAAGATGCGCTCCTTCCTCACCATGCTGGGCGTCATTCTTGGCGTCGCGGCCTTGGCCGCCATGTTCGCCTTCATGGAAGGCATGATCGCCGACATGCAGAAGTTCATCCGTGAGACCGGCGGCGTCGAGCGCGTGACCTGTTCCAGCGACCAGATCCCGGAAGACCAGCTGCCGTTCTCGTCTTTGAACCGCCAGCGCCGCATGAAAGACATCCAGGCCCTCATGAATAACATTCCGGAAATAGACGAGTTCTCGCCGGAAGTCACATTGGGCCGCGATTATCCCGTCCAGTATCTCAACAAGACCGTCAGGGTGGAAGTCAGAGGCGTGACGGTAGGGGAGCTGGCTCTCAGAAATTACGACGTGGAGAAGGGCCGCTTCATCTGCGACATCGACAGGGTGGAGCGCCAGAGAGTGGCGGTCATAGGAACTTATCCCTCCGACGAACTGTTCGGCCAGTACGCCAATCCTTTGGGCCGCATGATCAGGATCGGCAACAAGAATTTCCGCGTAGTCGGCGTTCTGAAGCACTACACCGCCGGCATGGGCGGCCAAAACTGGATGAACTGGAAAAACCGCATCGTCTTCATCCCGATGGAGACCGCCTGGCTCTGCTTCACGCATAACAAGGACATACCGGCCCTCGACATCCAGGTTAAGGACACCACCAAGGTCGCTGAGATCTCGCAGCGCGCGCAGCAGGTCCTCTTCCATACCCACCGCCACATCAGCTGCCTGCAGATGAGGACCAACGAGGAGATGGTTGAGAACTTCTCGAGCCGCACCGCCGCCTTCAACATTACGCTGGGCATCGTCGCTTCCATTTCCATGCTCGTCGGCGGCATCGGCATCATGAACATCATGCTGGCGTCCATCAACGAGCGCATCCGCGAGATCGGCATCAGAAAAGCCATCGGCGCCCGCAACATCGACATCCTGCTCCAGGTCATCGTCGAAGCCGTATTGTTGTCCATCCTGGGAGGGGTGCTCGGGGTGGGCGTCAGCCTATTGCTTACAAAATTCATTACTTTCTTCGTGAAAGAGAACCTTTCCGCGCCGATCGTGAAACTCGAGCAGCTGCTCTTCGCCTTCAGCGTATCCGTCATAGTCGGTATAGTTTTCGGTATCTTCCCGGCTTTCAAAGCCGCCCGTCTCGATCCTATCGAAGCCTTGCGCCACGAATAAGGCGGAACCCGTTGCGCCAAAGGGCCCGTTTTGGTATAATTCTCCTAATATTTAGTTTGAAAATGTGTGTTCACTTCGCCCTAAAAAGCGAAATAACCTTTTGGTGCTAACTTATGCATAAAAGATCTTATCTTGTGTTGGTAGGATTGCTCCTGCTGACTGTTTCCCTTGGTCTTGTGGCGGAAGAAAACGAGACGATGTCAACGACCGACCTCGAAAAGTCCGAAGCCGCGATGTTCAGCGAACTTGACGCTCTGACCGAAAAAGTCTTCACGGACATGGAAGCCGCTGAAAAGAACGCCGAGACCACTAACAAGGAAGTCAAGGATATACAGTTCCAGGACGCCACCGCTCCTACGCCGACCGGCACGGAGATCAAGCCTCCCACCGCTCCCGAAAAGAAGCAAGTCAACGAAGAAGAATTGGAAATGATGTCCGAACAGGACGTCAAGTACATTGAAAATAAAGTCCAACAGGCGAAAAGCAATCCCATCGAGACTATCGACGAGAAACATTCGAATGTCGAGTTCTCAGACAGGACGGACGTGCTCTTCCAGAATTCTTTTCAGAAAGACCTCGAGCCCGAGCTTCCTCCGGGAGCGCGCTTCTGGGAAGCCGCGACGCCGAGCGTCGAAACGCTCGGAAAGAACGTGGACAAGAATCTCTTGGCCGGCGAAGTTGACGACGGCTTCATCCACACCAACGTTTACGTCAGGCTCCGCGACTGCATCACCATGGGCTTGGAAAAGAACCTGGGCCTCACCATCGAGCGCTACAACCCCGAATACGCCAGGGAAGGCATAAGGATCGCCAAAGGCGCCTTTGACCCGTATTTCGCCGCCAGCGTGCACTGGGACGGCGCCAAGCAGCCCCGTCCTTACGTCAAGGTGCAGAGCTATAAGAAGAAATTCGCGGTGGGCCGCGATCCCCAGACCGGCCAGCCGATCTACAAGACCTTCAATATTCCCTATAACACGAAGCTGCACATCGGCAACAGCGAAACGGAAGGCGAAACTTACAAGATGGGCATCCAGGGCAAGTTCGCCACCGGTATCCAGTACACCTTGGGCGCCGGCTTTACGCGCAGCTGGACCGACCAGAAAAACAATATGTGGGGCAACCCGCTGTATTCCGCCGCCACGACGGTCAGCCTGGAAATTCCTATTCTGAGAGGCTTCGGCGTGGACGTCAACATGGCTCCCGTGAGAGTCGCCAGGAACAACTGGAGGATCGCCAAGGAATCCCTCGACGATTACATGCAGACCTTCATCACGCAGATCGTGGCCGACTACTGGACGCTCTATTATTGGCGCGAACAGACGGGCGCCGAGGAATACACCCTCGACCTCGCCAAGAACCTGCTTTATGTGACTAGCAACAAGCGCGCCGTTGGCCTGGTCGCCAGCAACGAAGTGATCCAGGCGGAAGCCAGGATCGCCAGCCAGGAACAGGCTCTCCTTTCCTCCCGCAACGCCATCAGGGACAGCGAAGACAATCTCCGCTACATCATCAACTTCGAGATGAACGATCTCTATCGTCCGAAAGCGCTCAGGCCTTACCAGTACCATCTCGTTCCTCTGGAAAAGCCGCAGGTCACGGACGTCAATCTTAACGAGGCTGAACTGATCGAGACCGCCCTTATCAAGAGGAAAACCCTGGAAGTCGCGAAACTGCAGCTGAAGAACGCCAAAGAAAATCTGAAGGTCGCCAAATCCAATCTGCTGCCGAAACTTTCCGTCGTGACGGAAGCCGGCATGACCGGCGTCGGCAACACGCATGACCGCGCCTTTACCGACGAGGCTTCGGGCCGCCACCTCAACTGGATGGTCGGACTCGACTTCGTGACGCCTGTCTTCTTCTGGAGCTTCGTGGGCGACTACCGCCAGGCCAAGTATGCCAAAGAACAGGCCACCTTATCCGTCGAGAACGTCCAGCAGGCCATCACCATCGAAGTCAGGACCGCCATCAGAGCCGTCCAGACCAACAGGAAGCGCATCTCGGCCGCCAGGGAAGCCACTCGCCTCGCTTACGAGCAGCTCTACTACGAGCAGGAAAAATACAAAGCGGGCTTAGTCACGACCTACGAAGTTCTGGAACTCCAGAGCGACCTGGCCCAGGCTCTTAGTGCCGAGATCAAGGCGCTGGTCGACTGGCGCATCTCCATGAGCGAGCTCTCCCGCGCCGTAGGATTAGCCCTCGACTTCAACGACGTTGTCATCGAAGACTACTACAAGCTTCCCAAGAACGAAGAAGCTTATTTCACTCGTTTCTTATTCCAGTAAGATCTAAGGAGTTTTATGCGCTGGTCTAAGGCTTTGCTGCCCACCATGAAGGACAGCCCCAAGGACGCGGAGGTCATCAGCCATATCCTGATGGCCAGAGCCGGTCTCATCAGAAAAGTAGGTTCCGGTCTTTACGAATATCTGCCGGCCGGACAGAACGTGCTTTTGAAGCTCGAGAAGATCATCAGGGAAGAGCTGGCGAAAGTCGACATGCAGGAGATCCTGATGCCGATACTGGCCCCCAGCGAACTCTGGGAAGAATCCGGCCGCCGCTTCGCCTACGGCAAGGAAATGATGGTCGTCAGGGACCGCCACGATCACGACTACATTCTCTGTCCGACGCACGAGGAGACCGTGACCGACCTCGCCAGAAGGGAGATCAGGTCTTATAAGCAGCTGCCGTTTGCGGTCTATCACATCCAGCTGAAGTTCCGCGACGAGGTGAGGCCCCGTTTCGGCGTCATGCGCAGCCGCGAATTCATCATGAAGGACGGCTATTCCTTCCACACCAGCCAGGAAGACCTTGAACGTTATTACGCCATCGTCTGCGAAGCTTACAAAAAGATCTTTAAGCGCGCCGGCCTGGACACTAGAGTAGTCATCGGACACTCCGGCGCCATCGGCGGCAAGGTCGCGCACGAACTGATGGTCCTGGCCAAAACCGGTGAATCGCTTATCCTTAGCTGCTCCGATCCGGAATGCGGCTACACCGCGACCGACGAGACCAGCGACGGCACGATCCTCGACCTGCCTCAGGAACCCAATGATAAGCCGATCGAGAAAGTCGCCACGCCGCACATGAACACAATCGAGAAACTGGCGGAATTCCTGAAACTCAAACAGTCCCAGACCATCAAGGCCACGCTCTTCGACTGTGATGGCAAACTCGTCATCGTCTTCATAAGAGGGGACAGGGAAGTCAACGAAGCGAAACTCTCCCGTTTGACCGGCTGCGCGCCGCAACTGGCGGGGGACAAACTCCTCGAGAACTTCAAGGGCAAAGTGGCCCCGGGCTTCTGCGGCCCCATCGACCTCAACAAAGTGGAAGGCCTCACGGTCTATTTCGACAACACCGTGAGAAATTTGGTCGGCGCGGCCACCGGCGCCAACGAGGAAGGCTACCACTACGTCAACGTCACGCCCGCTAGGGATCTCCCTTGGGCCGAGTACACCGACCTCGCCGTCATGGTGGAAGGCGACCTCTGCCCGAAGTGCGGCAAACCCATGACGGAATGCCGCGGCATCGAAGTCGGCAACATCTTCCAGCTCGGAACGAAGTACAGTTCCGCCATGGGCGCCACCTATTCCGACGAGAACAATAATGAGAAGCCCTTTATCATGGGCTGCTACGGCCTTGGCGTAGGCAGAACGGTCGCCGCGGCGGTCGAAAGCTGCCACGATGAGTTCGGCATCAAGTGGCCGAAAGCCATCGCGCCTTACGACATGGTCGTGCAGATCCTCGACCTCGGCGACGAAGCCGTCGTCAAGAAGGCTGAGGAACTCTACGAAGCCCTGAAAGAGAAAGGCTATTCCGTCATCCTAGACGACCGCGACCAGAAGCCCGGCTTCAAGTTCAAAGACAGCGACCTCATCGGCTTCCCCGTGAGAGTGACCATCGGTTCCAAGAATCTCTCTAACGGCATGGTGGAAGTGAAGCGCCGCTGCGACGAAGGCAAGGGCGCGCTCATCCCGGCCGAAAGCGCTTTATCCGAAATTGAAAAGATCTACGAGACCTGTCCGTAATATGGCGAAAAAGAATGAAAAGAAAGGCGCCCTGTATCCATTAGGATTCATGGCCGCCAGCATCAACTGCGGCATCAAGGAAAAGAAGAACGACCTGACGCTCCTGGTCTGCCCGAAAGGCGCGACGGCCGCGGCCACCTTCACTCAGAACCTCTGCTGCGCCGCTCCCGTTATCTTGTGCAAAGAGCATCTTAAGGGCGGAACGTTCCGCGCCGTCATCGTCAATTCCGGCAACGCCAACGCCGCGACAGGGGAGAGAGGCTTCGAGGACGCCAAAGCCACCGCCTGCAAACTGGCGGAAACGCTGGGCTGCCCCGTCAACGAAGTCTTCGTTTCCTCTACCGGCTGCATCGGCAAATTCCTGCCGGTCGAAAAGATATTGAAAGGCATCCCCGAGATCGTCCTTAAGCTTGAGGATTCTCCCGAGGCCGAAGAAGCAGCGGCCCAGGGCATACTGACGACCGACCTCGTCAAGAAGCAGTCCAAAAGGGACGCCAAACTCAGCAAGGGCACGGTGAGAATAGGCGGCATGTGCAAAGGCTCCGGCATGATCGCGCCCAACATGGCGACCATGCTGGCTTACATCACTACCGACGCCAAGGTCGAGCCCGAGATCCTGCAGGCGCTCTTTAGCAAAGCGGTCAAGGCGAGCTTCAACCACGTTTCCGTGGACGGCGACACCTCTACCAACGACAGCGCTTTCCTCTTCGCTTCCGGCGAGAGCGGCGTTACCGTCAAGACTAAGAAAGACCAGGAAGTCTTCTACCAGGCTCTGGAAGAAGTCTGCGTGGACCTCGCCAAGGCTATCGCCAGGGACGGCGAGGGCGCCACGAAGTTCGTGGAAGTGACGGTCGAAGGCTGCAAGGACGACAAGGACGCGGAGATCATCGCCAAAACGATTGCCAACAGCCCGCTGGTGAAAACTTCTATATGCGGCGGCGATCCCAACTGGGGCCGCATTCTGGCGGCCGCCGGCAGGGCCGGCATCCCTTACGACCAGTATGACGTCGACCTCTACATGGGAAATCTCTGCGCGGCCAAGGGCGGTATGAATTCCGGCGTCGCGAGGGAAAAGCTCGCCAAGGAATATGGAAAAAAGGAAGTCAAGATAAGGCTCGTCATAGGCAAGGGAAAAGGCCGTTTCACGGCCTGGACCTGCGACATGACGCACGGCTATATCGACATCAACGTCGACTACACATAGTCCGGTTTCCCTTGACTTTCAAATAGCCTTTCAATATAATATCCGCATGCTTTGAAAATCGTAGAGCCGGAATAGCTCAGTCGGTAGAGCGGCGGTTTTGTAAACCGCAGGTCATCGGTTCAAGTCCGATTTTCGGCTCCAGATCTTTAAAACGAAAATTAAACTCGTGGAGGGGTACCGAAGTGGTCAAACGGGGCAGACTGTAAATCTGTTGGCACTGCCTTCGATGGTTCGATCCCATCCCCCTCCACCATTTTATTTCGTGGGAATTTACGACAATTGCTCCACGTTAAACAGTGCTAAAGGTCAAGCGGTCCGTTGCTTTTAGCAGCGGACCATTTTTTTACCATGGTGAACGCCAAGAAAACTGAGAATGAGAACACGAGCTGGGAAGACCCGAGCGTAGCGTCGCTAAGCAGCGACGAAGGCCCGCGTCTTATCAGCGTAAAGCAGGTCCTGCACATTGCCGAACCCTTCAAGCTTGAGAACGGAGAGAGCCTCCCGGAACTCGACGTGGTCTACGAGACTTTCGGCGCTTTGAACGCCAAGAAGGACAACGCCATTCTCGTCATACACGCTCTGACGGGCGACTCCCACTGCTGCGGCTACTACACGTATTATCCCAAGGAGAAAGCCGGCTGGTGGAGCAATCTGATAGGGCCCGGCAAAGCGATAGACACGAACAAGTATTTCGTCATCTGCACCAACAATCTGGGCGGGTGCTCGAACGACGTCTATCCGCCCGTCGAGGGCGCCCCTCCGCACACCACCAACCCCGCCTCCATCGATCCCAGGACCGGCAAGCGTTACAACATGACCTTCCCGGAATACACCTTCGGAGACGCCGTCAACGTGCAGAAACTGGTCGTGGACCATTTCGGCATCAAGAGGCTCTTAGCGGTCGTGGGCGGCTCCATGGGCGGCATGATGACGCTGGAATGGGCCAGAAGATACCCCGACAACCTTAGCTGCATCATCGCTGTAGCGACCAACGCCCATCTTTCCCCGCAGGGCATCGCTTTCTCCGAAGTGGAGCGCCAGTCCATCAGACTCGATCCCAAATGGAAGGGCGGCGATTACCCTGACAACGATCCGCCGGCCAAAGGACTGGGCGTGGCGAGAATGATCGCGCACATAACGTACCTTTCCCAGCAATCCATGCGCGCCAAATTCGGGCGCCGCAAACAGCAGAGGGACGGCAAAGTGACCGACCAGTTCGAGGTGGAGAGCTACCTCGAGCACCAGGGCACGACGTTCGTGAAGCGTTTCGACGCCAACAGCTACCTCTACATCACGGAAGCCCTGGACGACTACGACCTCATCAGGGAAGGGGAGACATTAGACGACGCCGTCGCCAATTTCAAATGTTTGACGCTGATGCTTTCTTTCAGGACCGACTGGCTCTTCCCGACCAAAGAAACGGCCGAAGTCGCGGAAGCTTTGCGCCGTCAGGGAAAAATAGTAGAATTTAACGAGGTGGACAGCGACAAGGGCCACGACGGCTTTTTGATCGACTATCAGAAATACGAAAACCTCGTTTCCTGCTTCCTGGAAAGGGTCTACCGCAATTACAACAAGAGCTTCTAAGCAATTATGGTTTGGAACATACTGAACATTTCCGCGCTTCTCTTGCTGGCCCTGATGCTGGTCTACTGGTACCGCACCTGTTAACGGCCGGCAAGCCTTTTCACGCTTTCCCTTGCTTTGGCGACGATCTCCTCTTCGCCTTCCACTTTCCGTCCTTTCATGATGATCCTGCCGTCGCAGATGACGGTGTCCACGCACTCCGGGCTGGCCGAATAGACAAGGTTCGACACGAGGCTGTAATTCGGGACCAGGCAGGGGATGTCAGTGTTTATAAGAAGGCAGTCCGCCGCTTTCCCGACTTCCACGAAACCGCCGTCGACTCCCGCGGCCAGGGCGCCCTGGCGCGTGGCGAAGGAAAAGATCTCGCTGGCCGGGGCGATCGTCGTGTCGTTGTGGAAACCCTTGGCCAAATAAGCGGCCCCGCGCATCACGCCGAACATCGAAAGGTCGTTGCTGGAGCAGCAGCCGTCGGTCCCCAGAGCCACTTTCGCGCCGCGTTCTCTTATTCTTGCGTAAGGGAAGACGCCGGAGGCAAGCTTAAGGTTCGAAAGGGGAACGTGCACCGCGACCGATCCGCTTTCCGCTATAAGGTCGATATCCTCGTCGGTCAGATGGACGCAGTGGGCGAGGAGCGTGTTTTCCCTAAGGATCCCGAGCTTCATTAGCCAGGCCGTGGGAGTGAGGCCGTGCTCACCTATGCAGTCGGCGACTTCCTTTTCGGTCTCGGAGCAGTGGATATGGATGTTAAGCCCGAATCTTTCGCTGGTCTCGACGACCTCGCGCAAGGTTTTTTCGTTCACCGTGTAGACGGCGTGGGGGGAGTAGGCGATCTTGACTCTGCCTCTGAACTCGTCGATCCTTTCCAGACACTCCCTGTTGAGCTTGTTGGCGTTGCTGTTGTTGCTCAAAGTAAGAAGGCCGATGCGCGCCCTTATTCCCATTTCCTTGGCGGCCCTGGCGGCGTCTAAGGGGAACCAGTACATGTCCTCGAAGTGGACGGTGCCGCTTTTGATCATCTCAAGGATCGCCAGGCGCGTTCCGTTGTAGATGTCCTCGCCGGTCATTTTGGCTTCGAAGGGCCAGACGTATTCGTTCAGCCACTTGAAGAGCTCCATGTCGTCGGCGTAGCCGCGCATGAGGCTCATGGCCGCGTGAGTGTGAAGATTGTAGAAGGCGGGGACGATCGCCATGCCGCGCGCTTCCAGGACGTTTTCCCCCGGAAGGGGAGAGAGATTTGGGGCGATCTCGCTGAAAAGGCCGTCTCTAATCCTAACGTCGACAACTTCGCCGAATCTCACGGCGCCTTTTATGAGTATGCCAGGATCGTTTTTCATGCCTATTATCTTACCATAATCCCAGATTGAAAAAAGCACGCCAGTTTTGCTACAATTCACGTAAATTAATAACAAGGAGTTAAACTATGCTGTCTGACATTGAGATCGCCCAAAGCTGTAAAATGAAGAAAATATCCGATCTGGCCGCCGAATGGGGGATAGGGGAGGACGAGATCGAGCTTTACGGCAAATATAAAGCCAAACTGAACGAGAACCTCTTCGCGAGATTAGCGAATGAAAAAGACGGCAAGCTCATCCTTGTCACGGCCATCAACCCGACTCCCGCCGGCGAAGGCAAGACCACCGTGTCGGTGGGCTTGGCGCAGGCCATGAACAGGCTCGGCAAAAAGACCATGCTGGCCTTAAGGGAACCGTCTCTGGGCCCGGTCTTCGGCGTCAAAGGCGGCGCGGCGGGCGGCGGCTACTCGCAGGTCGTCCCGATGGAGGACATCAACCTCCACTTCACCGGTGACATCCACGCCATCACCGCGGCCAACAACCTGCTCTGCGCTCTTATTGACAACCATATCCAGCAGGGGAACCAGCTGGGAATCGATCCCAGAAGGATACTTTTCAAGCGCTGCCTCGACATGAACGACCGCAATCTTCGTCAGATCGTCATCGGCTTGGGCGGCAAACCCAACGGCACCCCGAGGGAAGACGGCTTCCAGATCACCGTCGCTTCAGAGGTCATGGCCATTTTCTGCCTGGCCAAGGACCTCGACGACCTCAAGGAAAGACTGAACAACATCATAGTGGCCTACACCTACACCGGACAGCCGGTGGACGTCAGAGAGTTGGGCTGCGGCGGCGCTTTGACCGCCATGCTCAAAGACGCCATCAACCCCAATATGGTCCAGACGCTGGAAGGAACGCCCGCTCTCATTCACGGCGGACCTTTCGCCAACATCGCGCACGGCTGCAACAGCGTGAGAGCGACAAGACTGGCGCTGAAGCTAGGGGACTACTGCGTTACGGAAGCCGGCTTCGGATCCGACCTCGGCGCTGAGAAATTCTTCGACATCAAGTGCCGCTACGCCGGCCTCAAACCGGAGTGCGTAGTCCTGGTCGCGACGATTAGAGCCCTGAAATACAACGGCGGCGTGCCCAAGACGGAACTGAAGACTGAAAACGTCGAAGCCTTGAAGAAGGGCCTCGTCAACCTTGAGACGCACGTCGAGAACTTAAAGAAATTCGGGCTGCCCGTGGTGGCCGCCATCAACCGCTTCGAATCCGACTCGGACGCCGAGATCGAAGCTTTGAAAGCCTGCTGCCAGAGACTCCAGATCCCGGTCTCCCTTACGGAGATCTTCGCCAAGGGCGGCGAAGGCGGCATCGATCTGGCCCAGAAAGTGCTCGGCGAGCTCGACAAGAACTGCTCCAATTTCCACTGCCTCTATGAGCTCGACCTTTCCATCGAGGAGAAACTCGAGAAGATCGCCAAAGAGATCTACCGCGCCGACGGCGTCAACTTCGACGCCAAAGCCAGGAAGATGCTGAAAGAGATCAAAGAGATGCAGCTCGACCATCTGCCGGTCTGCGTGGCCAAGACGCAGTATTCGCTTTCAGACGATCCCACGAAGCTGGGCAAACCGACCGGCTTCAAGCTGAACGTCAGGGAGCTCAAGATCTCCGCGGGCGCCGGCTTCATCGTCGCCCTGACAGGGGACATCATGACCATGCCAGGTCTGCCGAAGGTCCCGGCCGCCATGAATATCGACTGCTACTACGATCCCGAAAAGCGCGAAAGCGTAATAACCGGTCTTTTCTAAGCTATTTATGGATATCTATACCCTCATATTTCTCGCCCTGGTCATCGGGGCGGCCGTTTTCTTCGTCTGTTACAGTAAAAGGCTAGGTAACAAAATTCAGGAACAGACAGATAAAGAGCTGCAGCAGAAACTTTTGGAAGACGCGGCTATAAATAATTTAAGGAAAGACATAGGTGATTTTAGAAGCTATGTCACTGAAAGTTTCGGCAAGATCGAGGAAGCCCAGAACAACGTAAAAGATCTCGGCAGCGCCGTAAATGAGCTGAAGACCGTACTTAGGGGCAACCAGACGCGCGGCCGCTACGGCGAAATGCAGCTTAAAATGCTTTTGGAGAACACGTTCGGCAATACGAAAGGCATTTATGCCGAACAATACGCCATTAAAGGCGAAAGCGTTCGTCCGGACGCGGTCATATTCCTGCCGGAACCGGAAAAACTGCTTTGCATAGACTCGAAGTTTCCGTTCGCGGAATATCAGGAGCTTTTCAAGGAAGATGTTACGGAAGAAAGGAAAAACTCCTTGAAAACGGCCTTCAGAGCCGCGGTAAAGAGCCATATCACGACCATAAAGAACAAATACATAATAGAAGGCGAGACTTCGCCGTATGCCGTCATGTTTTTACCGAATGACGGGATCTTTTACTATATTCACGTCGAATTGTATGATCTGGCGGAATACGCCAGAAGCGTGGGCGTCATTTTAAGCTCGCCGGGGACATTGCAGCCGATATTGGCGACAATAAGTTCGTTCTGGCGGGAATACCGACGCAACGAAAATCTCCAGGAGATCAGCAAGCAGATCAAAGACCTTAAGACAGCCTTCAAAGTATTCGGAGACTCCTGGGGACCTTTCAGCAATTCTTTCGATCAAGCTTACGAAAGAAAGGTAAAAGTTCAGGAAGAATTGGCCAGGCTACAGACTAAGCTGGACAAGATCGTGAAGGCCGAAACGGAAGAGTAAGGCTATTTGAACCCTTAATGGCAAATATGCCTTTCAGGATATATCCAACTTAACATAAGATATATTATGCGACATAAAGATGGCCGGAAATCCGCATCAATAAAGGAAAGTCTTATCTGTGCCCCACCGGGTCGTCTTTAGAATTATCCCTGACTTTTCCGCCCAATATGGCCAAAATCTCACCGGCCATATAGCAGGATCCGCAGATCAAAATATTGCCTTCGGTCTCGGCTAATATTTCCTTCAAAGCGTCCGTGGAATTGTTGAAAACTTTCTCAAAGCGTTCGTCATTCGGGACGATCTTTTTCCATTCCTCGCAGGTCAACTTTCTTTCGTTTTGAGGTTCGATATAGGATATCTTTTCCGCTATTGGTTCAAGTATCTGCAGCGCCAGTTTCGGGTCCTTTTCTGCCAGCATCCCGAAATAGATCTTCCACTTGTTCCCCGATATCTCGGCTAAGCTCTTTACCAGAGCCTGCCATCCCTGGGCGTTGTGGGCGCAATCCAGGATGGTTATGGGATCTTTGCGCAATATCTGCAGTCTGCCTGGCCAAACGGCCCTTTTTAAGCCGTTTAAGATGCTTATGGTATCTATGCCGCAGTATTTGGCTATATTTGCGGCTATGGCGGCGTTTCCGTACTGATAATTGCCAATTAGGCCTAATTCAGCGTTATAAAGGTCTATTTCAGGGATACTTATGAAATATTTTAAGGGCTCTATAAAGCCTTCTGTATAAGTGACAAGTTTGCAAGGCGCGCCAAGCTTGGCGCAAGTGGCTTCCATGACGTCTTTTGCCTCGCCCTCACAGGTATGGAAAAGAGGTATTTTCGGCCTGATAATGCCCGCTTTTTCCGCGGCGATCTTGGTGATCGTATCTCCCAGATACTGAGTATGTTCCAGGCCTATGTTCGTGACGGCCGTCACATAGGGCTCCACGGCGCTGGTGGCGTCCAAGCGTCCGCCCAAGCCGGTCTCCCAGACGACATATTCGCAGCCCTCCAGGTAAAAGTAGAGCCAGGCCACGACGGTCAGGTACTCAAAAAAGGTGAGATTGTCCCCTATTTCCTTGACTTCCAAGGCTAATTCTTCGAAACGCTTCTCCCCTATCATTTCGCCGTCGATCTGTATGCGCTCCCTGAGCTCTACGAGATGAGGAGAGGTGAAAAGGCCGTGCTTGATACCTGCTTCTTTCAAAATGGAGTCCAGGAAGGCGCAGGTGCTGCCTTTGCCGTTGGTGCCGGCGATGTGCAGGAACTTCGGTTCCGGAAGGCCGGGATGCTTGACCTTGAGGGCGGCGATGGCGTTTTGGGTGTTCTCGAGCCCCGGGCGGACGCCGAAGGTCCTGAGACTACAGAGATAGTTCTCCAGTTCCGTCATAGGGAGGCCTTGACCTCGTCTTTGATCATAGCCAGTCCTTCCTCGAAGGAATGGAACGGCGGAAGGCCCAGGCTTTTGTAAAGCGTAAGGTCGAAGGTACAGTCAGCCGGACGGTTGGCGGACATTTGCGGCGGTTTTCCGGTATCCACGACGAGCTCTGGATCGAAGCCGAAAGCGGCCGCGATGGCTTTGAACATTTGAAAGCGCGTAATGCCGACGGGATTGCTCATATGGACGATGCCTACGTAATGACGCTTTTCCAGTTCCAGAATGGCTCTTGCCACGTCAGCGCTGAGCGACGGGAAACGCTTCTGGACGTTGTCAAGCTCGAGCTTTTCGCCCTTAGAGAGCGTCTTGATGGCCTTGTGGATGAAACTGAGTTCCGGCCTATCGGTCGTGCCGTACTGCAGGGCGATCCTGACGATCAGATGATCGGGGCATTTTTGGGCTTCTTTTTCTCCCGCCAGTTTGGTCTCGCCGTAAAGGTTGACGGGATCGGGCTCGGCTTTTTCGCTGTAAGGCGGATTCTTGCCGTTGAAGACGTAGTCGGTCGAGATATAGACGAATCTTTTGCCGTTCTTTTGACACCATTCCGCCATGACCTTGGTGGCGTCTACGTGCAGTATTTTAGCGGTCTCCGGTCTTCTCACGCATTCGTCGGGATCCCTGATGGCCGCGGAATGGATGATAGTGTCCGGTTTAAGCTCGTTCAGCAACGCTTCCAGCGCCTTGAGATCGGTAAGATCGAGTTTGCGGTCGCAGTTTGATCCGGAATGGCCTAGCCCAATGATGGGAAATACCGGACTGAAAGTTTTGTAGATATGCTGGCCTAAAAAGCCGCTTGCTCCGGTAAGCAGGATCATAAAAAGCCTTTGAAAAGGATGGGGTGAATGAGGAGACTTGAACTCCCGGCCTTCTGGGCCACAACCAGACGCTCTAACCAACTGAGCTACATCCACCACTTAAAAAATCAGTTCATGTATTCTACCTAAACAGCCTCTGAAAGTCAAACGAAAAGGCCCGTGGAAAAGGGGGCGGCTTTATGGTATAATATCGCTTAATTAATAACATTATTTTATTTCTAAAATCCCACGGAGGTATTATGAAAAAAACGGTTCCTTTCAACGGCACCAAAGAACAGGAAGAGCAGCTCATTGCCTACATCAAAGAGATGAAGGACGTGCAGGGCAACCTCATTCCCATCATGCAGAAAGCTCAGGAGATCTACGGCTATCTTCCCATCGAAGTTCAGACCATCATTGCCCGTGAAATGGACATTCCCCTGGAGAAAGTTTACGGCATCTCCACCTTCTACGCCATGTTCACGCTCGAGCCCAAAGGCAAATACCAGATCGCGGTCTGCCTCGGCACGGCCTGCTACGTCAAAGGTTCCGGCGACGTCTACGCCAAACTTGAAAACACGCTCGGCCTTCAGGGCGGCGGATGCACCCCGGACGGCAAGTTCAGCCTTGAAGCCTGCCGCTGCCTGGGCGCCTGCGGCCTCGCTCCTGTCATGATGATCAACGGCGAAGTCTACGGCCGTCTTACTCCCGACCAGATCCCCGGCATTCTTGCCAAATACAAAGACTGATAGGCAGTATGAAGATCAAAGAAGTCAAAGAGTATCTTGGCGCCGAACTTCTCTGCGGCAGCGAAGCGGAGCTTGAAAAAGACGTCTACTCCGCCTGCGGAAGCGACATGATGAGCGATGTCTTGGCCTACGTGAAAGACCAGTCCGTGCTTCTGACCGGGCTCGTCAATCCGCAGGTCATCAGGACGGCCGAGATGATGGACATGATCTGCCTCGTCTTCGTGCGCTCTAAAAAGCCGACGCCGGAAATGGTGGCTTTGGCGCACGAGCATGGGCTTGTCGTCCTGGCGACTGACAAGCGCATGTACGAAGCCTGCGGCATCCTCTACTCCAACGGACTGACCAGCAAGGGAGTCAAGAAAAGATGAGCGAAGCTCTCACTCTTCACTTTGACGTGAACGGCGAGGACTTCACTTCCGCCGGCCAGGCCTCAGTGCGCTTCAAGAAGAACATGCGCGAACTGGGCGTCGATCCTGAGATCATCAGGAGAGCGTCGATCGCCATGTACGAAGGCGAGATCAACATGGTCATCCACGCCCACGGCGGCGTGGCCGACGTCAACGTTACGGAAGACGCCATCGAGATCATCCTGAAGGATCATGGCCCCGGCATCCCCGACATCGCCAAGGCGATGCAGGAAGGCTACTCCACTGCTCCCGACAACATCCGCTCTTTGGGCTTCGGCGCCGGAATGGGGCTTCCCAACATGAAGCGCTATACCGACGAGATGAAGATAGAATCGACCGTGGGCGTCGGCACCACGGTCACAATGAAGATCAAGCTTAAATAATTTTTCCCGGCATGGAATATCAGCATTCAGTATCCTTGGACATTGAGAAGTGCAAAGGCTGCACTTCCTGCGTCCATCATTGCCCCACCGAGGCGATAAGGATAAGGGACCGCCATGCCGTAATAGACCCGATGCGCTGCATCGACTGCGGCGAATGCATCAGGATCTGCCCGCACCAGGCCAAGATCGCCCTGCGCGACGATCTTTTAGACCTTCAGCGCTTCAAATGGAAAATAGCCCTCCCCGCCCCCAGCCTCTACGCCCAGTTCAACAATTTGGAGGACGTGGATTTCGTCCTGCAGGGGCTTTTGGACATCGGCTTCGACGACATCTTCGAAGTCTCCAGGGGCGCGGAACTGGTGACGGCGAGGACGAGGCAGTACCTGAAGCTGAGGAAAGGCCCGCGGCCCGTCATAAGCTCGGCCTGCCCCGCCATCGTAAGGCTCATAGGCTTGCGTTTCCCGAGCCTTAAGGAAAACATCTTAGACCTCCTGCCGCCCATGGAAATAGCGGCCGCCATGGCCAGAGAGCAGGCCCTGAAAGACCATCCGGAATTCAAAAAGGAAGACGTCGGCGTCTGCTTCATCTCCCCCTGCCCCGCCAAAATGAGCTACGTGAAAAACGGGCTCCCCGGTTACAAGAGCCAGGTTGACGTGGTGGTCGGGTTCAAGGACGTCTATTTCCTGCTCATCAACGAGATGAAATATTCCAGGCGTCCGAAAACGCTTTCCGAATCCGGCATGATCGGCATCGGCTGGGCGGCTTCCGGCGGCGAAGCGATGGCTCTCTTCAACGACGCTTACCTGGCGGCTGACGGCATCGACAACTGCATCCGCGTGCTGGACCGCATCGAGGGCGGCGATTTCCCGAACCTTGAGTTCGTCGAGTTGAACGCCTGTCCGGGCGGCTGCGTCGGCGGCGCCATGACGATGCAGGATCCCTTCATCGCCAAGGCGAGGCTGCAGACGCTGAGGCGCTTCATGCCCGTCTCGCAAAATTTCGTGGACGAGAAGGAAGCCATCCCGGAAAGCTACTTCGTAAAAGACATGGGCAGCTACACGCCCCTTAACCGCCTTTCCGACAACATGGCGGAAAGCATGAGGATGCTGAAAGAGATAAGGGAGCTCAAAGAAGAGCTGCCCGGCTTCGACTGCGGAGCCTGCGGAGCTCCCACCTGCCGCGCTTTCGCGGAAGACGTCGTGAAGGGCAACGCCAGCAAATACGACTGCATACTGACGCATTTGGAAGACGTCAAGGCTTATCTGAAAGAACACGAGGGCAAAGCATGACGGTAGCCGAATTCGCTGAAAAATATTCCTTGGAAGTCCTTTCGATGCCCGATCCCTCAAGGGAAATAAAGGGCGGGTACATGGGGGATCTTCTCTCCTGGGTCATGGGCCGCGCGAAAGCCGACCAGGCCTGGATAACCATCATGTCCAACCAGAACATCATCGCCGTGGCCTCGCTTATCGACGTTGCCTGCATTATTTTGGCGGAGGATGTCAGATTGGACGAAAGCATAGTTGAAAACGCCAAAGCCAAAGGCGTGAACGTCCTCGCGGCCAAGAGCCCGGCCTTCGAAGTCGCCTGCGAGATCTGTCACGAAATAAAATGAACCGCTACTACTACGACCTGCACATCCACTCCTGCCTTTCTCCCTGCGCGGAGAACGACATGACGCCCTGCAACATCGCGGGGCTGGCGGCCTTGAACGGCCTCAACATAGTGGCTCTGACGGATCACAACAGCGGCAAGAACTGCCCGGCCTTCTACAAGGCCGCCAAGAATTACGGCGTCATCCCGGTGGCCGGCATGGAACTGACGACCGCCGAGGACATCCACCTCGTCTGCCTCTTCCCTACTCTGGAAGACGCCATGAGTTTCAGCGAGGAAATAGACAAGCGCAGGATAAGGGTGAAGAATCGGAAAGACATCTTCGGCGACCAGCTCATCATGGACGAAGAGGACAACGTCTTGGGCGAAGAGGAAGACCTCCTTCCCAACGCCACGACCGTCTCCCTGGACGAAGCGCCGGAACTCGTGGAAAGATTCCACGGCGTCTGCTACCCCGCGCACATCGACCGCGAGGCCAACGGCATCATCGCCATCCTGGGCGAACTGCCGAAGACGCCGGAATTCTCCACCGTCGAGATCCGCGACCGCGAGAATACGGAAGCCTACGTGAAAGATCATCATTTGGAAGGCAAGACCGTCGTCGTCAGTTCCGACGCGCACATGATAGAGCAGCTGAGGGAAAAGGAAAATTATTTCGAACTGGAAGACGAGCCGTACAGCGGAGACCTCGTGAGAAGATCCCTTTTCAACCGTTTGAGAGGCGTCAAATGAAGGAACTGTCCTTGAACATCCTCGACATAGCGGAAAACTCCGTGAAGGCCAGAGCGCCCTTGACGCAGATACTCCTCGACGAGACGGAGACCGTTCTGACGATTGCAATCGTCGACAACGGCTGCGGCATGACGGAGGACGTCGTGAAAAGAGTGACGGACCCCTTCTACACGACGAGAACGACCAGGAAGGTCGGACTTGGCATCCCCTTCTTCAAGATGGAAGCGGAGATGACGGGCGGCTCTTTCTCGATAGAGTCGAAATCGGAAAGCGAATACCCCAATGACCACGGCACGGTGATAAAGGCGACATTTCACAAAGATCACATAGATTTCATCCCCTTGGGCGACGTCATTTCGACCGTGACGACGCTCATCCAGGGGCATCCCGATTCCGACTTCATTTTCCGCCACGTTTTCCCGGGCGGTGAAGCGTCGCTCGACACGAGGGAACTGAGGAACGAGCTGGGCGGCGTATCGCTCGCGGAATACGAAGTGATCAAATGGATAGACGATTATTTAAAAGAACAATATCAATCTAACTAACTTCAACTCAAGGAAAACTTATGAAATCTTTGGCTGAACTTCAAGCAATCAAAGACAAGATGAAAGACAAAGTCGTACTTAGGGAAGGCTCCGCGCAGAAACGCGTGGTGGTCGGCATGGCCACCTGCGGCATCGCGGCCGGCGCCAGGCCAGTATTGAACGCCTTTGTCGAAGGCGTCAACAAGGAAGGCCTTTCCGGCGAAGTTGCCGTCACCCAGACCGGCTGCATCGGCATCTGCCAGTACGAGCCCGTCGTGGAGATCTTCGAACCCGGGAAAGACAAAGTCACTTACGTCAAGATGACCGCCGAGAAAGCGGACCGCGTCATCAAGGAACACCTCAAGGGCGGCAAGGTCGTGACGGAGTACACCATCGCCGCTTTCGCCAAATAAGGAGGAGACTTTATGATTCGTGCACAAGTATTGATCTGCGGCGGCACCGGCTGCACCTCTTCCGGCAGCCACAAGCTGATGGAGTCTTTCGAGACTAACCTCAAAAAGTATGAGTTGGACCAGGAAGTCAAGATCGTGCAGACCGGCTGCTTCGGCCTGTGCGCCCTCGGCCCCGTGGTCATCGTCTATCCCGACGGCACCTTCTACTCCCGCGTCACGGAAGGCGACGTGGAAGAGATCGTCTCCGAGCATCTGCTTAAGGGCCGCATCGTCGAGCGCCTCGAATACAAGGACGTCACCGACGAACTGAAGAACAAGGCCGACGTTTCCTTGAACGACACCAAATTCTACCGCGCCCAGATGCGCATCGCGCTTAGGAACTGCGGCGTCATCAACCCCGAGGACATCAACGAGTACATCGCCATGGACGGCTACGCCGCGCTTGGCAAAGTGCTGACCGAGATGAAACCGGAAGACGTCATCCAGACGCTTCTTGACGCCGGCCTGAGAGGCCGCGGCGGCGCCGGCTTCCCCACCGGCATGAAGTGGAAACTGGCCAGAACGCTCGTCAACGACGGCGGACCGAAGTACGTCTGCTGCAACGCTGACGAAGGCGACCCGGGCGCTTTCATGGATCGTTCCGTACTGGAAGGCGACCCGCACGCCGTCCTTGAAGCCATGGCCATCGCCGGCTACGCGATCGGCTCCAACCAGGGCTTCATCTACGTCCGCGCCGAATACCCCATCGCCGTCAAGCGTCTCCAGATCGCCATCGGCCAGGCCAAGGAGCTCGGCCTGCTCGGCAAGAACATTTTCAATACGGGCTTTGATTTCGACATCGACATCAGGCTTGGCGCCGGCGCTTTCGTCTGCGGCGAAGAAACGGCTCTGATGACGTCCATCGAAGGCAACCGCGGCGAACCGAGGCCCCGTCCCCCGTTCCCGGCGGCCAAAGGCCTCTTCATGCGCCCGACCATCCTTAACAACGTCGAGACCTACGCCAACATTCCCCAGATCATTCTGAAGGGCGCCCAGTGGTTCGCCAGTATCGGCACCGAAAAATCGAAAGGCACGAAAGTCTTCGCCTTAGGCGGCAAGATCAACAACACCGGTCTTGTGGAAGTTCCCATGGGCACGACGCTCCGCCAGATCGTGGAAGACATCGGCGGCGGCATTCCGAACGGCAAGAAGTTCAAAGCCGCGCAGACCGGCGGTCCTTCCGGCGGCTGCATCCCGGCCGAACACTTTGACGTTCAGATCGACTACGACAACCTGATGGCCATCGGCTCCATGATGGGCAGTGGCGGCCTCATCGTCATGGACGAAGACAACTGCATGGTCGACATCGCGAAATTCTTCCTGGAATTCACGGTGGACGAATCCTGCGGCAAATGCACGCCCTGCCGTATCGGCACGCGCCGCATGCTGGAGATGCTGACGAAGATCACGGAAGGCAAAGCCACCCTGGAAGATCTCGACAAGCTCGAAGCTCTCTGCTACTACATCAAGGACAACTCCCTTTGCGGCCTCGGACAGACGGCCCCCAACCCGGTCCTTTCCACCCTGCGCTACTTCCGCAAGGAATACGAGGCCCACGTTGTGGAGAAACGCTGCCCCGCCGGCGTCTGCAAAGCGCTCCTCAACTACGTCATAGACCCCCTGAAGTGCAAAGGCTGCACGCTGTGCGCCCGCAACTGCCCGGTCGGCGCCATAACTGGCACAGTCAGGAATCCCCATACGATCGACACCACGAAGTGCATCAAGTGCGGCGCTTGTATGGATAACTGCAAATTCGGCGCTATCAGCAAGAAATAAGGGAGAAATACTATGGAAAATGTAAATGTCAAAATAAACGGTAAAGATTACAGCGTGCCCGCCGGCTCCACCATTCTGGAAGCCTGCCGCATCGCCGGAGTGGAGATCCCCACTCTCTGCTACCTGAAAGGCATCAACGAGATCGGCGCCTGCAGAATGTGCGTGGTGGAAGTTAAGAAAGCCCGCACGCTCGTGGCCGCCTGCGTTTACCCCGTCAACGAGGGCATCGAGATCACCACCAATTCAGCGCGCGTTCTGGAAGCGAGGAAGAAGACCCTGTCTTTGATCCTCTCCAACCATGACCGCAAGTGCCTCTCCTGCGTCCGCAGCAGCAAATGCGAACTGCAGACTCTGGCCCACGACATGGGCGTCGAGGACGAGGGCTACTACGACGGCGTGAGAAGCGAGTCCGAAGAGGACATCTCCGCCGCGCACATGATCCGCGACAACAACAAGTGCATCCTCTGCCGCCGCTGCACGGCCGTCTGCGAAAAGATCCAGGCTGTGGGCGTCATCGGCGCCAACGGCCGCGGCTTCAAGACCAGGATCACCTCCCCCTTCGAAATGGGCTTGGGTGAAACGAGCTGCGTCTGCTGCGGACAGTGCATCGCCGTCTGCCCGGTGGGCGCCCTCAAAGAAAAGGACTACACCGAGGAAGTGCAGAAAGCCATCAACGATCCCGAGAAATTCGTGGTCGTCCAGACCGCCCCGGCCGTCAGAGCCGCTCTGGGCGAAGAATTCGGCTACCCCATGGGCACGCCCGTGGAAGGCAAGATGGCGGCCGCTCTGCGCCGCATGGGCTTCGACAAGGTCTTCGACACTGACTTCAGCGCCGACCTGACCATCATGGAAGAAGCCAACGAATTCGTCGAGAGAGTCAAGAACGGCGGCAAACTGCCTCTGATCACCTCCTGCTCCCCCGGCTGGATCAAGTTCTGCGAACATTACTTCCCCGAACTGACCGAGAACCTCTCCACCTGCAAGTCCCCGCAGCAGATGTTCGGCGCCACGCTGAAGACCTACTACGCGCAGAAGATGGGCATCGATCCCAAGAAGATCGTCTCCGTCTCCGTCATGCCCTGCACGGCCAAGAAGTTCGAGATCGGCCGCGACGACCAGTCCGCCGCGGGCCCCGGCATCCCTGACCTCGACTACTCCATCACGACCCGCGAACTGGCCCGCATGATCAAGCATCACGGCATCAAGTTCCGCGAACTGCCCGACGAAGGCTTCGATGATCCTCTGGGCGAAAGTACCGGCGCGGCCGTCATCTTCGGCGCCACCGGCGGCGTCATGGAAGCCGCTCTCAGAACGGCTGTCGAATGGATCACCGGTCAGGAACTGAAAGCCGTCGACTTCAAGGAAGTCCGCGGCACCCAGGGCATCAAGGAAGCCACCTACAACGTGGCCGGCATGGATGTCAAGATCGCCGTGGCGAGCGGCCTTGCCAACGCCAAAGAGCTCCTGACCAAGGTCAGGAACGGTGAAGCTGACTACCACTTCATCGAGATCATGGCCTGCCCGGGCGGCTGCGTCAACGGCGGCGGCCAGCCCCAGGTCCACGCTTCCATCAGGAACACCGTGGATATCAGGGCCGAGCGCGCCAAAGCGCTCTATCAGCTCGACAGTGGCATGAAGATCAGGAAGTCTCATGAGAATCCCAGCATCAAGAAGGTGTACGCGGAATTCTATGAGAAGCCCGGCAGCCACAAGGCTCACGAGTGCCTGCACACCAAGTACGTTAAGCGCGGCCTCTACAAATAAGGCTGACATCAGCGTGCAAAAAAAGACCCGCGGCGAAAGCCGCGGGCCTTTTTTTATTCTGAGGATCCCTGTCAGTTCTGCTGCACGACCTTTTCGGCGTGCTTCACTTTCACGGGGTTCTTTGTCTTGGCCGAGAAGATGTTGTGGCGCAGCATGACGTTCTTGGCGTAGGAAACGATGACGTCCGGCTGATCCAGTTCCGATTCGAAAATATTGTTTTCGATCAGAATGTTGTCGTGCACGCGGGACTTCTCGTTGCCGTCGCAGTTGATGCAGATCCCGGTGCAGCCGCCGCCGTAGCCACAGCGGATGAAGCGGTTGCCGCGTATGACGACGTTCTCGGAACCTGGGCCTTCGCCCCAGCCTTTCTCGACGCCGATATGGATGGCGTACAAGGTCGTCTCCATGATGGTGCAGTTCTCTATGAGAACGTTCCTGGTCTTGATGAGAATGCCGCGGGCGCGGTGCGACATGATGGAGCAGCCGCGCATCCTAAGACTCGGCATCCTGGAGGCGTTGATGCAGGCGTATTTCTCGAGATGATTGGGAAGCGGAGTGTCGAAAGTCACCTTGCTCCTCAGATTCTTCACGTCCTTTTCGACTCTTACGACCTTCATGGTCGTCAGCACGTTCATGGTCTCGTAGTCCACGATCTCCATGATGTCGCCGACTTCCGGAGAGTCGAGGACCAGGGCGTGCGTCATGGCCTTCACTTTGAGAACGGCGGTCGAATCGTCCCCATTGACAGGAAGCATCGTGTAATAGAAATTGTGCAGATTGGTGGCGTCGTCGCCCTGGTTCGCGAACATGCAGTTCTCGAAATCGATGATGCCGGAGCAGTTCGTGAAGTGGGTGGCGTCCGTGTTGGTAGAGAGCTTCTTCCCGGGCAGAGGCACTACTCTAAGCCCCTGCATGAAGATGTTCCTCGTCTTGTTGCCGACTATGCCCATGCCGGGTTGGCAGAAGATCGTCACGTCCTTAAGAGTTATGTCCTCGCACTCGTTCATAAGGATGGCCGGGCGGAAGTGCAGGGAGTGGTTGAAGATCACGATGAAGCCTTTGTAGCGCTCCGGGATCTGGCTGTGCACGCGGAAGGTGCCGTCGGACAAGACTTCGTTGTCCCTTTGGTAATAATCCTGGTTGGGTTCCAGGCGTTCCCTAACCGGATCCCAGTACGAGATCCTGGAAAGCGCGGCGCCCTCGGTCAAGGGCGTGTCCTCGTCCAGCTTCACGTCGTAGTAGTCTTTCTCGACTTTCGTTATGACGCCCTGGGTGAAAGGCAGCCTTTTGTACGAGATGTTAAGCCCTTCTATGCAGACGTTCTTCGAGCCTTCCAAAGTCACGGGCTCCATGAAGCCCTCGCAGAGGATCGTCACGCCTTTGGCAGTCACCTTGACGTTCTTAAGGTTGCGCATGTCCAGCCCCGTGACGTAGGGGAAATAGAACTGGAAGATGGTGCCTTCGTCCTGGCTCTTATCCTTCAGAGACATGACGGCGTCGCGAAGCTTTACGGCCTCGGGGTCGCTTATTAGATAGACGCCCGGTTCGATCACGAGTTCGCAGTTGCCTTTTGCCCGGCAGGCGTCAAAAGCCGCTTTGAAAGCGTCTTTGGCGTTTGCGCTGCCGTCTTTTACGGCGCCGTAATCGCTGAAATTGATCTTTTGCATGTTCATGGTCTTGCCTTTTCCTTTCGGGGCTCCGAAGGAAGAAGAGCAGCCGGCGGCCAACACTAAAAGAGCCGCGACCGCAAGTTGTTTTCCCAAAGAAAGCATCGTTCTTTTCCTTCAATATGGTTGGTTACGGACTCGATTATATCATAGAAAGCCCAACTAATGGTATAATCAGATGTAATATTCTAATTATTAATGCTGGAAACATTCTATGAAGAAAAACCTTGCCGCGGCATTTTTGCTTTCAGTTTTCGCCTTGGCGTCATTTGGCGCCGAGACGCTTCCCCTTCAACCGGAAAAGGACGACTTCCTCGAGGCCTACCGCCTTGCCCTTCAGATCTACGGCGTCAACGCCAGCTATGAGGAACTGGCCTGCCTGAACGGCCTGCCCCTGACACCGCTGAGAAACAGCGAGACTTTCTGCGGAAGAAAGGCCGACTTCCCCTACTCCTGCTGCCAGAACGTCCAAAGGCTGAACAATTTCTACCGCCTCAGGAACGAAGAGAAAAACTATACCGCCAAAGAACAGATCTCGGCCTCCAAGCGCACGGAGTACCGCAAGCTCATATCCGATTCGCAAAAGGAAGGCGTCTCAGCCATCCAGTTCGCCAATCTTCAGGGGCAGCTCTCCCCCACCTGGCACTATGTCGAACCGGGGACCGGCCTGACTTTAAGGGCCGTTTACCGCGGAAGAGCCTACTCCTACCAGGGCGTACCGGAAAAAGTCTGGCTCATCAAAAGATCTTCCCGCCCGGCCTCCGGCGAAACTCCCCAGGTCTTCATCTTCGAGAACATCGGCAAGCTTCTGAACGGCACCACCACGATCTCGTTCTTGGTCTCCGGCGTCAACATGCTGCGCGAATTCGCGGACGGCGCCTACGCCATGCCCTGGTGCCCCGAATGCAGCTCCCCCTTCAACAACTGCATCTACAAACATCTTCTGCGCTGGGAGCATGACTCGAAGAAAGCGCTCCAGCTCTTCCCCTTCATGTACCAGCTTTGCACGACCGAAGAGGAAAGGGCGCTGCTCTCTCTGGCTGAAAAGGAATACAAAAACTACTCGGAAGGCTTCGGCGCGATCCTGCAGGATCCGGCCTGGGAGCATCCCCAGACCGATCTGACCGCCCAGACGCTGATGGGCGAAAAGATCCGCAAACTGACGATCCCGCTCATGAGCTGCGCGGAATGCTTCTTCTCGCTGGCCAACAAGAAAAATTCCCTCAGTTCCGAATACTACTCCCCCACCAAGCGCTCCCAGCTCAACTCCGACAAGCTCGCCAACTCGATAGTCGAAATGCAGATCGATTCGCGCTACGAGGGCTCCCTGGCCTGCTCTCTGTTGATCGCCTGCCAGCTCTCCGGCTGCGACAGGCCTTCCTTTGTCACGCGCTCCATCGCGGGCCTGCCCGTAAGATTGGCGCTTTTGACCAACAACTGGTATTTCTGCCGCGAGATCAACGAAGGCGTTGACATGAAGGATTCCCTGGCGGAAGCCTGCGGTTTCCGTCTGAGAAAGCTTACGACCAAAATTAGCGATCCGGAAGCCGCCACCGTCGACAACAACATCAAGAGAGTCTACGACGCCGCCATCAGGAAGGTCGTAGAGAGCATCTCCGTAAAAAGGCACGCGCTGGTCGGCTCGAACCTTAACCGCTCCGGCAACTGGGGCGTCATCGCCGGCTACAACGATTACGGCTTCACCTGGCTGGGCCGCAGCACAGCCGACACTTATTCCCAGCTTTTGGAATTCACAACGCTTCCGACCGACATGCTGCTGGTCGACACCGCGGTCCCCAAGCAGCCCTTCGAAGACGACGTGGCGCTGGCCATTTCCCGCTGGATAAAACAGATCAAGGGAACGAACAGCCAGGGCTGCCTGACGGGCGGAAAACTCTTCTCGTACTGGATGAGGGAAGTCGCGAATTGGTCAAGGAACGGGGAAATGCCCGAACCTACCAAGGCCAGCGTCAACCGCAGCCTCTGGAACACCATGATCGACGGCCGCAGCGACGCTTTGGTCTTCATAAATCACCTTATCAAAGCCGTCCCCATCATCTCCATTCCCATGACGGAAGCCAAGGAGGTCCTGGAAAGGGAGCTGACGATCGCGCGCAGCGCCTTGAACAACGGCTACGTGCTGGGCTACGGAGATTCGCGCTACCAGCCGAGCAAGTTCGACCAAAGCTCTTTTGCGAGACAGATCGACGCCATGCGTCAGATCGCCGAACAGGACAGGCTTTTCCTGAACCATCTGGAGACGGCGCTCCAGACTCTTAACAAATAAGTCATCTGGCCAAGGCGAGCATCAGGGCGGTTATCACCGCCTCTCCGCAGAAGAGGCCCCTGGCGGCGCCAATCGCGCCGCTTACGCTTATCATGTATGTCGATAAGCCTATGCTCAGAATAACGCCCAAAATGAGCGGCAGGAGCGCTGATTTGGCCTTTCCCTTGGCGATCACCCTCTGATAGGCCAGCACTCTCAAGGGAACAAGGGCCATTTGGAAGACGCCGGCTTTCAGAACGAGCGCTCCCCCTTCGTAAGACTGGCTGAAGAGCAGGGAGTAGATCATTTCCGCACAGAAATAGCCGGCGGCCGCGAAAAGAATTCCCAATACAAGAGCCGGCAGCAAACTTTTTTTGTACGTCCCTTCGCCCTCCTCTTTGGCAAAGCGCGCCAGGAAAACGAAGCCGCCAAGGTTGGCGAAAGTAACCGCCGTGTAGATGAGCCTGAAAGACGAAGCGTAGAGCCCGGCTTCCTGCTCCCCTTTCAGGAAGAAGACGAGAAACTGCGGCGCATTCTCATGCAGCAGAACGAGGGCGGACAGCACGGTCAGAAGCAGGACCGGCTTCAAATTTATCTTAGGCGCCGGAACACCGCGGTCCGCGATCTTCCCGTAGCGCAGGAAAAGGCAGAGAAAAAGGAAAATGTTCTCGATTGCTATTGCGGCGGTGAAAGCGCCGGCGGCCGCCATAAGGTTCGAGCTGCTGTTGACGAAAACGAAGAGCAGCGCAAGGTAGACCAAGCGTCCGCCCACGAAATAGACGGCGATCGGCCAGGACCATTCCAGCCCGTAGAAAAGATTGACCGTGTAGAACTGCAGCGGAATGAAGCCCAAGCCGAAAAGGATCAGCGCGAAACCGGAGTCCCTGCTCCCCTTCCCCAGGTAGAGCGCGATGAGGGCGATGAGAATGACGGCCAAATTAGCCAGCTTTCTCCTGACAGCGAAGAGCTCCTTGGAAAAAGGCCAGACTTGTTCGGGAGAAAGTTTGGCGCTCTCCGCGGTCGTGAGCGTATCAAGGCCGGTGAAGAGCGCCAGGGAAATATAGTTCGTAATGGCAAAAGCCGTGCTGAAGATCCCGAAACCTTCCACTTCCAGTTTGTTCGCCAGGTAGATCGTGGCGAAAAACATCATGACTTTGCTGAGGATGTTCCCTCCCCAGACGAAAGCCAGTTCGGAAAGAGGCAGGCGGGATCTTGAGATCATCAAAGCGTTACGATATTGCTGCGGTCCGCGATGTCTTTAGTCGCGTTGCGGGTGTCGACGATGAGCTTCGCTTCCTTCGCGATCGCTTCGTAGTCGAAGCAGGAGTGGTTCGTCAGGACGACTATGCAGTCGTACTGGCCCATGTTCTCGTTGCCCACGCCTGTGATGACCTCGTCGTTGTAGCGGAAGCTCTTGATGAAGGGATCGTGGTAATAGAGCTCGGCGCCCTTCTGGCGCAGCCTGTCGTAAACGAGAAGCGAGGGGCTCTCCCTCAGGTCGTCGATGTCCTTCTTGTAGGCCATGCCGAGAAGGAGTATTTTCGACCCCTTGATGCTCTTTTCATGACCGTTCAAAGCTTCGCCGATAAGGCCGACGACGTAGTCCGGCATGGCGCTGTTGATGTCGTCCGCCAGTTCGATGAAGCGGGCCTTGTAGTGCAAAGTCCTGAGTTTCCAGGAAAGATACAGGGGGTCTATGGGGATGCAGTGGCCGCCGATGCCGGGGCCGGGATAGAACGGCATGAAGCCGAAGGGCTTGCTGGATGCGGCTTTTATGACTTCCCAGACATCGATGCCGAGGTATTTGCACATGATGGCGATCTCGTTCACGAGGCCGATGTTGATGCTTCTGAAAGTGTTCTCCAAGAGCTTGGCCATTTCCGCGGCTTCGCAGGAGGAGACCGGCACGATCATAGGGATGATGGAAGAGTAAAGCGCGACAGCGAGATCCGTGCATTCGCTCGTGGCGCCGCCCACGACCTTCGGAGTGTTCAAAGTGTTGTATTTGGGGTTGCCGGGGTCGACGCGTTCCGGAGAGAAAGCGACGAAAACGTCCTTGCCCAGTTCGAAGCCGGCCTTCTGAAGCGGCTTGATCATCAGTTCCCTGGTGCTGCCCGGGTAAGTCGTGCTCTCAAGCACGAAGAGCGTGCCCTTCTGCAGGTGCGGCAGGATGTAGTCCCTGGCGTTGATCATATAGGAAACGTCAGGCTCGCCCGTCTTGGCCAAAGGCGTCGGGACGCAGATCGAAATGCAGTCGACGTTCCTTAAGGCGGAAAAATCGGTGGTCGGGATGAAACGGCCTTCGTCGACGAGGCTCTTCAAGGTCTCGGACTTAACGTCGATGATGTAGCTCTCGCCCTTCTTCAAACTCTCGACTTTGCTTTCCGAAAGATCGATGCCGGTCACGTGATAGCCCTTGCTCGCGAAAGCGCAGGCCAGGGGAAGTCCGACGTAGCCAAGTCCCACGACCGCCACGTGCGCTTCGCGGGAAAGAATTTTTTCTTTCAAGCTCTTCATTTTATTTTTCCTTTTGTTAGTTCTTTTTCAAAGTATTCGATCGTAAGTTTCAGGCCTTCCCTGAGCGGGATCCTAGGCTCCCACTGAAGCTGCGTCTTGGCGAGCGTGATGTCCGGTCTTCTCACCATCGGGTCGTCACTAGGCAGCGGCAGCTTTATGATCTTGCTCTTGGAGCCCGTCATCTCGATAACGATGTCGGCCAGTTCCTTGACGGTGAATTCCCCGGGGTTGCCGAGGTTGACAGGACCGGCGAAGCCGTCCTTTGCCATCATGGCAAGGATGCCTCTCACCAGATCGCTGACATAGCAGAAAGAGCGCGTCTGAGTCCCTTCGCCGTAAACGGTAATGTCCTTTCCCTGCAGGGCCTGGACGATGAAATTGGAGACGACGCGGCCGTCGTTCACCCTCATCCTGGGACCGTAGGTATTGAAGATGCGGATGATCTTGGCGTCGACGTTGTTCTGCCTGCGGTAGTCGTTGCAGAGCGTTTCGGCCACGCGTTTGCCTTCGTCATAACAGCTCCTGACGCCCACCGGGTTGACGTTGCCCCAGTAAGTTTCGACCTGCGGGTGGACCTTGGGGTCTCCGTAGACTTCCGAAGTGGAAGCCTGCAGGAGCCTTGCGCCGCAGCGCTTGGCCAGGCCCAGCATGTTGAAGGCGCCGAGCATGCTCGTCTTCGTCGTCTGGATGGGATCGCTCTGGTAGGCGTCCGGGGAAGCCGGGCAGGCGAAGTTGAAGATCCAGTCGAAGTCCTCGCAGAACGGTTCCGAGACGTCGTGCTTGACGAAACGGAAATTGGGGTTGCCATCGAAAGCCTTGATGTTCTCCAGCCTTCCGGAAGAGAGATTGTCCACCACGACGACCGAGTGCCCGAGCTTCAGAAGCTCTTCCGTAAGATGGCTGCCTATGAATCCGGCGCCGCCGGTAACAAGTACGCGTTTTTCTTTCATTTTATTTCAAACCTATAACGTCGGCCATCGTGTAAAGGCCGGGCGCTTTTCCAATAAGATATTTCGCTGATCTCAAGGCCCCGGACGCGAAATTGGCGCGGCTCGAAGCCTTGTGAGTGAACTCTATCCTTTCGCCTTCCGCGGCGAAAATCACGGTGTGGTCGCCCACGACGTCGCCGCCCCTGAGCGAATGGATCGCGATCTCGCCAGAAGGCCTGGAGCCGACGTTGCCGCAGCGTCCGTAAATTTCTTTTTCCTTGCCGACTCCCCTGCCGCTTTCCACCATCTTCGCCAGATAAAGCGCGGTGCCGCTCGGGGCGTCCTTCTTGTTGTGATGGTGCATCTCCACGATTTCGGCGTCATACTCTTCGCCGAGCACGGCGGAGGCTTTCTTCAGAAGCTCTCCCAAAAGGTTGACGCCCAGGCTGAAGTTGGCGGCGTGGATGACAGGGATCGTCTTCGCGGCTTCTTTGAGCGCGTTGAGCCCATCTTCGGAAACAGCCGTCGTCCCTATGACAGCCGGGATCTTGTGGGATGCGTAGGCGGCCGCTCTTTCCGCTATGCCGTCTGCAAGAGCGAACTCTATGACTGCGTCGGCGCCTTGCAGGGCAAGCTCTATGTCGTCCGTCACCGCGACACCGCAGAAAGTTTTTCCGACGTTGGGCGAGCCCTTGAACTCCAGAGCACCCGTTACGGTGAAGCCGAAGGAAGCGGCGAGCGTTCCCACGTTCTGACCCATGCGCCCCATGGCGCCTACTATGCAAAGGTTAGGCATTTTCTTCCTTGTAATTCAATTCTTTTAGCAGTTCCTCGACAGCCTCGAGCACCATTTCCGGCGTGATGTCGGCCATGCACAGCGAGGGCTTGTTCTCCTCGCCCAGGACGCAGTCCCTGTGGTAGCAAGGCAGGCAGCGCCTTTTGCTCTGAAGGACTTTGCTGCAGTCCCCGTAAGGGCCGTGGCGCCTCGGGTCCGTCGGCCCCATCACGGCGATCATCGGCGTTCCCGCCGCCGCCATGACATGCATGGGCCCGGTGTCCGGCGTTACGGCGCAGACAGCCTCGGCGCTCAAAGCCAGAAACTGCGACCAGTCGGTTTTGCCGGCCAGGTCGATGAACACGTCCGGAGCGATCCTGGTGATCACGGCGCAGACTTCTTTGGCGTCGTTTCCGCCCACCAGAACTCCCTGCCAGCCGTGGCGCGCTTTCAATTCGCGCCCCACCTCGGCTATGGATTCCGGCACCCAGTTCTTGCTTTTCCAGCGGGTCAGCGGCACGGCGATGAAGAAGCCTTTTTTCCTAAGGCCGAATTTGTCGAGCGTGGACTGAGTGTCCGCGGGCGCGAACGATGGCCACTTATCCTTTTTCTCTATGCCGATCTCTTTCAAAACTTCGAGATTGCAGAGCGTGGAGTGCGTCAGCTTCCTGTTTACCGTGACTTTCGTGTCGTAAAATATGGGCGAGCATTCCCTGCCGTCCGCGAAGCCTATGGCTTTCTTGGCGTTGGACAGCGCGGTGAAGATGCCGCTTCTAAGCAATCCCTGAAGGTCTATCGTGTAGTCGTAATGCTGAAAAGGCAGCTTCGCGGCCACGCTAAGATAATTGAAAAGGGCCTTCGGCCAGCTCGAGATCTTCTTCCAGGCCTGGCGGTCTATTACGAGCACGCGATCAGCGCCGGCAGCCTTGGCAAGCCCGGCGTATTCCTTGTTCACAAGCCAGTCCACGGACGCGTCGGGATAGCGCTCCTTGATGAGCGCGACGACCGGCATGGCGCAGGCCACGTCGCCCAAGGAACTAGGCTTTATGATGAGGAATCTCACTTTACCCTTACTGGACGTTAACCACGTCCTCGATAGAGGGGATCTCTTCCTGAAGGACTTTCAGAACAAAGCCGCGCAGCGTCATGATAGCGCCCGGGCAGTGCCCGCAGGCGCCCTGCAGTCTGACTTTGACAACGTTGTTCTCCACTCCCACGAATTCGCAGGAACCGCCGTGGGTCTGCAGCAGGGGAATGACTTTTTCGTCCAGGATCTTCTTGATCTGTTCTTCCATTTTTTCACCTGTGATTAGTTTTTAATTTTATCTAATGATTATAGCAAAAGCGCGCACCGCTAGGCAATCCAGTCTTCCATCTCGGCGCTATTGCCCAAAGGGGTCGGCTTTTGGTAAAATATCCTAATTAAAAATGAATACTTTTATGAAAGAAAAAGCCTTGCCGAAACCCTTGTTCCTTTGGCCGGATGAAGCGGTGCCCATGAGGAAGTTCCGCTCCAGGATCGAACGCGTGATCCCGGACGAATCCCCCATCACGCTGATAACCGGCGTCAACTATCCCGCGCTCATCCCCTATCCGGCCAAGCGGGCCCAAAAGCCCTGCCCGGCCGTCATAGTCTGCCCGGGCGGCGCCTACGACGTCCTGGCCTTGGATTACGAGGGGCTCGAGATAGCGGAATATCTGGCAAAGCACGGCGTCGCGGCCTTCGTATTGAAGTACCGCGTGCCCAGGCAGCGCGAAGCGGCGCTCTGCGACGCAGTCCGCGCCGTGAGATACCTGCGTTACTACGCCGACAAATTCGGCATAAGGAAAGACTCCATCGGAATCATGGGCTTTTCGGCCGGCGGACATCTTTCCGCATTCTGCGCCGGAAGCTGCAGAAAAAAACTTTACGCGCCGACGGACGATATCGACAAAGAGAGCGCCCGTCCCGACAATCTTGGCCTGATATACCCCGCTTATCTGGAATTGAAACCGAAGTTCTCCCTTCTGAAAGACCATCCCCCGACCTTCCTGCTGCAGGCTTCCGACGACCCCTACTTCCCTAGTTACACAGCGTATGAGAAGGCGCTTCTGAAAAGGAAGCTTTCCCTGGAAGCGCACGTCTATCCCGAGGGCGGGCACGGCTTCGGTTCCCGCCCCTGCGGAAAGGCCACGGACAACTGGCTTGAGCTTTACATAAATTGGTTGAAAAGGATATAGAAATGTTTTCTGAAATCGTCAAAAAAATCATCTCGACTCCCGTCTATGAAGTCGCGAAAGAGTCGCCCCTGGACAAGATGTCCATTTTGAGCGCCAAACTTAACAACACTATTCTGTTGAAACGCGAAGACCAGCAGGAAGTTTTCTCCTTCAAGCTGAGAGGCGCCTACCAGAAGATCCATTCCCTCAAAAAAGAAGAGCTTGAGAGAGGCGTCATCGCGGCAAGCGCCGGCAACCACGCCCAGGGCGTGGCCCTGGCCGCCTCCAGGTACGGCTGCAAGGCGACGATCGTCATGCCGAAGCCGACGGCCAGCATAAAGATCAACAACGTCAGAAGACTGGGCGCCGAAGTCATAGTCTACGGCGACAACTTCGACGAAGCCTGCGCCTACGCGCTCGATCTGGCGAAAGAGAAAGGCCTGAGCTTCATCCATCCTTACGACGACCAGGACGTCATCGCCGGCCAGGGCACCATCGCCATGGAGCTCCTCAGGCAGAATCCCGAACAACTCGACGCCGTCTTCATCCCGGTGGGCGGCGGCGGCCTTATTTCCGGCATGGCGAGCTATATCAAAACTTTCCGCCCGGAAGTGAAAGTCTTTTCTGTCGAGCCCGAGGGCTGCGCCTGCTGCAAGGCGGCCATGGACAAAGGCGAGCGCGTCGTCCTGGACAAGGTCGACCTTTTCGCCGAGGGCGTCGCGGTCAAGCAGCTGGGAGCGCTTCCCTTCGAGATCCTCAAAGACAGCCTCGACGGCTGCATCACCGTCACCACCGAAGAGATCTGCGCGGCCACCCGCGACATTTTCAACGACACCAGGGCCATTTCCGAGACTTCCGGCTCCGTCGGATTGGCTGGCATCAAGAAATACATCCGCGAAAACAACGTTAAGGGCAAAGTTTTCGCCACCGTATTGTCCGGCGCCAACATCAATTTCGAAAGGCTGAGAGTCATTTCCCAGCTGGCTGAGATGGCGGAAGGCGAAATACTCTTCTCCGCCAAACTGAAAGAACAGCCTGGCTCCTTCCGCGCCTTCGCCGCCGCAATAGACGGCCACGACGTGACGGAGTTCAACTACCGCCATTCCGACGACACGAAGGCTTACGTCTTCGTCGGCATCAGGCTTGCCCCCGGACAAAGGCGCGAAACGCTCTACGCCAAACTGAACGATCTGGGCTACGAGATCTGCGACCTGACAGGGAACCTGCTCGCCATGACGCACGTCAGGTACATGGTGGGCGGGCACGCCAATTTGAAGGGCGAGGAGACGCTCTTCCTGTTCGAGTTCCCGGAAAGGGCCGGAACGCTGAAGACCTTCCTGGACGCCATGGGCAGCAAGTGGGACATCACGATGTTCCATTACCGCAACCTGGGCGCCAGCATAGGCAGGATCTTCATGGGACTGATGGTGCCGCCTGAAGAGAAAGGGCAGCTGGACGAAGTCCTGAAGAACCTCGGATATCCCTACACCATTGAGAAAAACAACCCCGCATACGAATGCTTCCTGAGATAAAATTTTAATTAAGGAATTAAAAATGAGCAAAAAGATCCTCAACACAGAGAAAGCCCCGTCCCCTATCGGCCCCTACAACCAGTCCGTTGAAGCCAACGGCTTCCTTTTCGTTTCCGGCCAGATCCCCATCGTGCCGGAGACCGGCGAGCTGGTGAAAGGCCCCGCCGCCGACCAGGCCAGGCAGTCGCTCAAAAATCTCGGCGCCATACTTGAGAACGCCGGCTTAAGCTTCGAGGATGTGGTGAAGACCACCGTCTTCCTTTCCGACATCAACGATTTCGCTTCTGTCAACGCCGTCTACGGGGAATGCTTCCCCAGCGACACCGCGCCGGCCAGAAGCTGCGTGGAAGTGGCCAACCTTCCCAAAGGCGTGGCCGTTGAGATCGAAATCATCGCCGCTTTGAAAAAGTAACGAGTGCCTTTATGAAAGCTCCCCAATACGAATTCACGCCTTTCGGCTACCTTGACAACCCGGCGCACACCGCGCATCTGCACATCTCCGGCGTCGTCAGGTCTGTTCCGCCCATGGGTTTCGGCTTCTGGAAACGCTCGCTGCCCTGGACGTACGCCAGCGGTGTCTGCCCAAGCTTCAACAACTATCTTTCCTTTTTGAGGCTCTCCCTTATCACGGATAAGGTCAGGATCTCCAACATGGAGGAAGCGAAGGCTCAGAAAGTCTGCTCAAAGATCCACAGCAAAAACTTAATGAGCTACGACTGGGAAGGCCACGGCCTGAGCTTTTCCGTCACCTATCTATTGGCCGACGAAGAGACGATCGCCTGCGACTTCGAGATCAGAAACGAACTCTTCGAGGAGCAGAAAGTGACGCTCAGAGTCTCCAATCTCTACGGCTTCGTCGAGAAGCACTGGTGGGGCAGCTCGGGCCTGGTCAGCCGCTACGTTTCCGAAAAGAAAGCCTGGATAAACAAGATCTGGGAAGGCGGCGCGGTATTCATCATGGGCGCCGACGACGCGCCCCTGAGAACCGGGCTGAAATTCTACAAGGAAGACGACGATCCCTCGCAGTGGGTCGGCGACGAGCTGAACGACGTCAGCTACGGCACCAAAGAGTTCAGCGAGATAACAGGCGCCGAATCCTTCTCCGACTACAGTTTCACCCTGGAAGGAAAGTCCTCCCGGACCGGGCATTTTTACCTTGTCAGGGAAAGGAATGAAGCCTACGCCTGGCGCAGGTTCTGCAAAATTAAACTTGACTACGACAACATCAAGCATAAAAAGATGGCGGAGGACGAGGAATTCTATTCCCGCACGCCGATTCTGGAAGGAGATTGGAGCGACAGCTGGAAACAGGGCTGGGTCCAGGACTGGGAAACGCTGAGGATGACCGTCAGGCCGCCCGTGGGCATCTACACGACGCCCTGGGACGCCATGCAGATCTTCTCTCCCCGTTGCGTGCTTGGCGAAACGCACCTCGACATGATGTGCTTCGCCTACGCCGATCCCGAGACGGCCAAGGAAGTCATCTACGGCTGCTTCAAGGACGCGCCCATGCCGAACGTTCCCTGCTCGAGGGAAGACGGATCCATGAACATGATCGGCGCCGGCGGTTCCGAGTGCGGGACATCCCCGGTCTGGGGCCTTCCCTTCTACGTCATCCGCTCGATCTTTTTCCGCGAGCACGACCTTTCCTGGCTCAGGAAACTCTACCCGTACTTAAGGGCCTTCATCAGCTGGTGGCTTGAGAACAGGACGGACGCCGAGGGCTGGTTCCACTGCAACAACTCCTGGGAATCCGGCCAGGACGGCAGCAAGCGCTTCACCTTCGACGGCTGCAACGAATCCGATGTCGTCGATTTCGTCCGCACCGTGGACGTCGAAGCCGTCATGGCCCACGCCATGGAGTCCATGGCGGTCTTCGCCAAACAGCTCGGCCTTGAGAACGACATCCCCTACTGGCAGGAGATGGCTAAGGAACGCATCAAACGCACCCGCGAGATGTTCTTTGAGGGCTGGTTCAGGGATTTCGACGCCCGCAACAACAAGCCCATCGTCCTGAAGGATTACTACGACGTCATGATGCTGCTTCCCATCACTGTCGGCGTCGCTCTGCCCGAGCAGATAGACGAGATGCGCTCAAGCTTCAAGTATTTCATCGAGAATCCGAAGCTGATGCTGGAATGGCCATCCTTCCAGTTCCCCTTCACCGAAGCGGCCAGGCGCGCCAACCAGACGGAAATGGTCAGCGACCTCCTTCTGGCCACAGGCGACCGCGTCTACGCTAGGGAGACCAGCCGGGACGTGCGTCCTCTGGCCAGCCGCCACAAAACGACCTTCCCCAATTGCTTCCGCTACAAGATGCCGGGCCAGGCTTCGGAATTCTGGCCGCTTGTGCCCGATCCTGTTTGGGAATGCGGCGCCGAGCACTACGGCTGGGGCGCCACGCTTCCCACCATGGTCATCAGGAACATCTTCGGCATCAGGGAACTCGAGACGGACTATCCCAGCATTGAGATCAGCCCGACGGTCCCCACGAGCTGGAAGGAAGGATCACGCTACGGCCTCACCAATTTCCACATCGGGCCCTTCAATTTCGATATTTTCCTTACTCCCGTCGAAGGCGGAGTGAAGGTGACTATCGATTTCGCGACTCCCGAAGCGCAGCACATCGAGAAAACGCTCAAACCCGGCGAAAAGCTAACGTTCTAAAAAATGACAAAAGCCATAAAATATCTCATCTTCCCGCTCCTTCTGGCAGCGATACTTCTGGCCTATTATCCCAGCATAGACTCGTCGTACCATCTGGATGATTTCGAGACCATCGTCGCGAACGACCTGGTCGACGCCCCGCTCGTTCCGCTCATCAAGAAGTATCCGACCAGATGGCTGGTGTTCCTATCCTACTGGGTAAGCCTCAGGCCGGCGGTGACGGATTTTATCGGCAAAATTTTCGCGCCGGAGAGCGCCCAACTTGTTTCGCTGCATCTCTTCAACTTCCTCCTGCACGCCCTGAACGCCTGGCTCGTCTATCTCATAACGATCCCGCTTCTGCTTCCCCTGAGGCTGAGGGACAAACTGGACAAAGCCGATACGGGAACGCATCTCGCTGCGGCGCTCGTCGCTTTCTTCTTCGCGCTGATGCCGCTGCAGACCATGCCGGTCATCTACATAGGGCAGCGTTTCACGCTTTTCTCGGCCTTCTTCTACTTCCTGACGCTCTACTTCGTGACAAGGACCTATTTCGCGCACTGGCGCAAAGCAATAGCCATTCCCTGCGCGATAGTCTCTTTCGTCATAGGCCTCTTCTGCAAGGAGACGATCGTCACGGCGCCCGTGGCCTGCATCGTTTTGCTCTGGCTCTTCGAAGCCAGCCCGGAATTGAAGTACCTGAAGTCGCACCAGAAAAAGTTCCTTATCCTGGAGCTCTTGGGGATCGTCTTCCTCTTCCTCGTGCTTCCCGCCGTGGTCTTCTGCCATCTGAACAAATGGGACCCCGAACTGATCAGGGGCTCGCTTAAGAGCGTGGGCGGCATGAGGCACACCGACTATAACGTGGAGGGATTGTCCAGGCTCACGTATTTCCTGACGCAGCCTTTCGTGATCCTCTACTACGTCGCGCTTTTCTTCATGCCGGGGCTCCTTTGCATCGACCACGACATTCCGCTCTGCACCGGCTTCCTTAGCTGGCAGTGGATCGTTCCCGCCGCCATTCTGATCGCCTGCTGCGTGGTCTTCTACAAAGTGCGTCACAAATATCCCCTTTCGAGCTGGGGCTTTTTCTTCTTCGTCTTCCCGCTTCTGCCGCAGAGTTCTTTCATACCCACCCTCGACCTTTGCTTCGAGCACAGAATGTACCTTTCCGTGGCGGGCTTGATCTGGCTTAGCGCCGATCTTGTCAGGATCATGTGCGAGAATCTGCCCAAGGCCTTCACCTACGCCGTGAGAGTGCTGCTCCCCGCGGCGCTTCTGGTCTACTCCGTGGCGACTTTCCAGCGGAGCAAGGACTGGAGAAGCGAACTGACGCTCTGGGGCGACGCCATGACGAAAGCGGGAAACAAACAGAGAGTGATGATCAACTACGCCTCGGCCTACCTTGGCGAGACCGGCGACCACGAATACGTCATCAACCTTATGTCGGAGAACATGCCCAAATGGCATATCGTCCATCCCAGGGCCTTCGCTCTCTTGGGCAGCGCCTACCAGCTGGCGGGCGAAACCAAATACGCCATCAACAATTATCTTTCCGCCATCGACTGCGACAAGGACAATCCCGTTTTCCGCTACAACATCGCGATCCTCTACCTTGGCGCCGGGAAACCCGAATCGTCCCTGAAGCAGCTGAACCGCGCCATAGAGCTCAACCCCGATTACGCCGACGTCTACTATCTGCGCGGCGTGGTCAACCGCTATCTGAAGCGCAACAAATCCGCCGTGAAGGATTTCGAAAAATATCTCTCGCTCGCCCCCCACGGAGAAAATTCCGAGGATGCCGCCGAGCAGCTCAAAGCATTAAACGAACAATCAAAATAAGGAGTCCAAGATGAAAAAACTTATCCCCTTCTTACTGCTCTTCCCGCTCTTTTTGTTCGGCGAAGAAACGAACGCGAAGATCGAATTCAAAGAAGTCTCCGTCGCTCCCGAGTATCTGACTGAGAAAGCCGACACCGACGCCATAGAGGTCGGCGTGGTCGAGATCGTCGAGGTCGGCGAAGAAGCCGCTCCCGCCGACGAAGTCGAAGAGGAAGAAGAGGAGGAAAATCCTTTCTCCGACACTTACCTGGCCGGTCCCGCTGAGATCCTGGCTTCCCTGGGCGTTCCTTTGGCCTTCACCGGACTGGGAGCCGGCTGCGGAATGATCCCCGCCACGCAGAGCTACGGCGGCATGGCCATCACTCCCCTGACCGTTGTGGCCGGCACCGTCGTCGGCGCCGTCTGCGGCGCGGTCTTCACTCCCTGCATGGCCGTGAAAGGTCTGTTTGACACCTTCACGCTGGGCGCTTTCGTTGACGAGGATTACGACATCACCGACACCACTGACATCGTGGAAGACAAAGTCGATTTTGTGAACGACATCGCGACTCTCAACAATCCTTTCGAAGATGACGAAGAAGTGATCGAGATCGTTGTGGAAGAAGAAGAGGAAGCAGAAACCGAAGAAGAACCCGAGCCCGAAACTGAAACCGAAGAAGAATAATGTCAGAAAGCACCAACTATCAGGTCTTGGCCAGACGCTGGCGGCCGCAGCGCTTCTCTGAAGTCGTGGGACAGGATCACATCGTCACCACGCTGCAGAACGCCATCAGCCAAAAGCGCGTCGGCCAGGGGTACCTCTTCATAGGCACCCGCGGCACGGGTAAGACCACGATCGCCCGCATCCTGGCCAAGGCCCTGAACTGCCAGTCCAGCGACGGACCCGTGACAGAGCCTTGCTGCGAGTGCGCCAGCTGCCAGGCCATCAAAGACGGCAGCTCGCTCGACGTCATCGAGATCGACGGCGCCAGCAACCGCACGATAGACAACATCAGGCAGATCAGGGACACCGTTTCGATCGCGCCTGTTTCCAGCCGCTACAAGATCTACATCATCGACGAAGTCCACATGCTGACAAAGGAGGCCTTCAACGCGCTTTTGAAAACGCTTGAGGAACCGCCGGCGCACGTGAAGTTCTTCTTCGCCACGACGGACCCGCAGAAGATCCCGCCCACCATCATGTCCCGCGTGCAGAAATTCGAGCTGCACCGCATGGATTGGAACACGCTGAACAATTACCTTTCCATGATGGCGGAAAAGGAGGGCCTGAAAGCCACGCCTTCCGCGATCGCGGCGGTCGCCAGAGCCGGCAACGGCAGCATGCGCGACGCGCTCTCGGTCTTCGACCAGGTCCTGGCCTGGGGCGGCGAAAATGTGACGGAAAAGGACGTGGCGGCGCTTCTTGGCCTGACCAACCGCGAGATCATAACGGAGCTTTCCGACGCCGTAGTCAAAGCCGACTATGAAGGCGCCTTAAGATGCGTCGGCAAAGTCATGGAGGGCGGACGCGACGCCGAGCAGTTCATTCTTGGCCTGGTGCAGTTCTTCCGCAACCTGGCCGTCCTCAAAGTGACGAGAGAGCCCGGCAGCCTCCTGGAGGAAAGCCCGGAATACCTGGCGGAATTAAGGAAAGCCTGCGAGGGCTACACCATCAGCCAGATCACTTCGGCGATCGACGAACTGCTGCAGATCCTGCCGAAACTTTCGGCTACCGAAGCGAAGCAGACCATACTGGAGCTGGCCGTCCTCAAGCTCATCCACATACGCTCGCGCATCAGCGCGGACATGATCTTCGCCAAACTGGAGGAGCTTGAGAAAGGCTCCGTGACTTTGGAAAAAGAGAAAGAAACTAAAGAACCCCAAAAGAAGACCGCTCCGGAAAGCGACGTGGCTTTGGCCAGGCAGCTTTTCCCCGGCAGCCGTTTGGATAAAAATCAATAAGCATTAAGGAAGTCAAATGAAAAGAACGCATTCCTGCAACGCCCTTAGAGGCGCGGACCAGGGAAAGGATGTTACGCTTTGCGGCTGGGTGAGACGCCGCAGGGCCTTGGGAAACCTCATATTCGTCGATCTCAGGGACAGGGAAGGCATAACGCAGATCGTCTTCGATCCGGCCGCCGCTCCCGAAGCCTATGAAGTCGCCAAAGACATCAGGGGCGAATACGTCATCTGCGTGAACGGCAAGGTTCGTTCGCGCGGCGACCAGATCAACAAGGACCTGCCGACCGGCGAAATTGAAGTCCTCGCCTCCTCCATCAAAGTTTTCAACACCGCCGAGACTCCGCCTTTTCATTTGGAAAACGAAGACCCCACCGACGATCTGAGACTGCGCTACCGCTACCTCGACCTGAGAAGAGCGCATCTGCAGAAAGCCCTTGGACTGCGCCACAAGGTCGCCCTGGCCGTCCGCAACTGCCTCGATTCCCTGGGATTCTGGGAAATAGAGACGCCCGTGCTGTCGAAGTCGACGCCCGAAGGCGCCAGAGACTACCTTGTGCCAAGCAGAGTGCATCACGGAAAATTCTACGCCCTGCCGCAGAGCCCGCAGCTCTTAAAGCAGCTTCTCATGGTGGCCGGCATGGACAAATACTTCCAGATCACCCGCTGCTTCAGAGACGAGGACCTGAGGGCCGAGCGCCAGCCTGAGTTCACCCAGATCGACCTTGAAATGTCTTTCGCCGAGAAAGAGGACGTCTTCGAGGTCGGCGAAGCCGTGATGAAGACCGCCTTCAAGACCGCCGGCTATGAGATCGAAACGCCCTTCCCGCACATGACCTGGCAGGACGCCATGGACGGCTACGGCTCCGACAAGCCGGACCTGCGCTTCGGGATGGTCATCCAGAACGTTACGGATATCTTCAAAGGCTGCGCCTTCCCGCCGTTCGCTTCCGCTCTGGAAGAAGCCGGCAGCGTCAGATGCATCAAGGTAGAGGGCGGAGCCTCTCTCCCCCGCCGCAGGCTCGACGAACTGAACGAAGTCGCCAAGAAAGAAAAAGCCAAAGGCATCTTCTACGTCAAATATGAAGCGGAAGGCCGCAAGTCCCCCATGAAAGGCCTGACCGACGAGGAATGGGCCGCGCTTGAAAAACAATTGTCCCCCTCTGAGGGCGACCTCTTGATCCTGTCCGCCGGGCAATCTCTCACCGCCTGCAAAGGCTTGGGCGCCGTGAGACTGCAGCTCGGCCAGGAACTGAAGCTCATTCCAGAAAACACTTTCGCCTTCACCTGGATCACGGACTTCCCGCTCTTCCAGTACAGCGAGGAGGAAGGACGCTGGGTAAGCGAGCACCATCCCTTCACCTCTCCCAATTCGGAAGACTTCGACATTCTGGAATCCGACCCCGGGCATGTCAGGAGCAACAGCTACGACCTTGTCATCAACGGCTACGAAGTCGGCTCCGGCTCCGTCCGTATCCACGACTCCAAGCTCCAGGACCGCATCTTCAGGCTTCTGAAGCTTGAGCCCCAGCAGATCGAGGACCGTTTCGGCTTCTTCATCAACGCGCTCAAATACGGCGCCCCGCCGCACGCCGGCGTCGCCTTCGGCCTCGACAGGCTGACCATGCTTCTGACGGGCCGCAACAACATCAGGGACGTCATCGCCTTCCCGAAAACTCTGAAGGCCACCGACCTCATGTCCGACGCGCCCTCCACCGTCAGCCCTGAACAGCTTGACGAACTGGCCATCGCCGTAACGAGAACCGAAGAGGAAGAGCTGCAGGGATGAGATTTTCCTGGCGATATCTTCTGGTGATACCCGGGCTGTATCTGGCTTTCGCCATCCTTCCGCCGCTCGTCGCCAACAACTTCATCTTCCGCGACCATGTCGCCAGGAAGATCTCGAAGGCGTTGAAATGCAGGGCGGACGTTGTCGACCTTAAGCTCACGTCCTGGACGGGACGCTTCAAGATCGACATCCCGGCGCTCGACCTTTATGAAGCGAAAGGCGACGGCAAAGCCATAATGTGCCTCGACTACATCCATTTCGAGATGTGGCCGCACCAGATATTTTCGCCCTTCTTCGGCGTGGAGAAAGGAAGCGTCCGCACTATGGAATGGGTCAGGGCCAGGGAAAGAGTCAAAACTTTCCTCTCGACCGTCCCGTACCTTAGCGTAAGCGAGCTACAGTTCTGGGAAGACGAGTCCCGCCCGGCTTATTTCCAAAGGATCCGCTTCGACGCCAAAAAGAAAAACGGCTGCCTTAATTTCAACGTAAGCTGCGACGTGGACTGCCCCGCGCTCAGCGAAAGCGCGCTCACCACGAGAGGACGCTACGAGCTTTCAAAGAAAACGCTCTTTTTGGACAGTCTGAGCTTCACAGGGCACAAACGCTCCGCCGCCAAGACGATCCTGGACGGCAGGATCGTGGAGGACGTTTCCGACGTGCCTTTCACCCTGGACTGCGACTGCATCGTCGACAGTGATAAGGTGGAGCTGAACGGCATCTCGTTTATGGCGGACAGATTCCTTTCAACCGGCAGCATCCTGAAGACACGTGACGGCCTGACCTTCCTTCTTAACGGCAGCGGCAACTTCACCAAGGAGCTCGCCCAGCTCTGCGGACTGCAGCACCGCGTCTCGCATTTCGATTCGCTCGACTGCCGCTTGGAAGGCAATCCCGATGAAAGCGGAAAGCTTCTTACCAAAGGAGACCTGACCTTCAAAACAGGGAGGCTCTGGGGAATCGAACTGGAAGGGGCTAAGCTTTCTTTCAACGCTCTGAACGACCATCTTTCCAGCCTTTCTTTGACTTCCAGTTTCTGGCAGGGCAAGGCAACGATCAATTCCAGGGAGCGCGCCCTCAAAAAAGGAGCATCGCTTCTCGAGACCAAGATAGATCTGAGCGACGTCTCCATGAGCGACATGCTAGAGCATTTCAAATGCAGCGGCAGAATGCCGGGCGGCGTCTGCTCCCTGACGTGCGACCTCACCCTAACGAACGGCAGTCTCGCCGCGCTGTTCGACGGCGGCGAGGAAACGCTTTCGAAGCTTTACGGCAAGGGCAGGATCAGCGCCAAAAACGTCAATCTCAGCTACTTTACCGACCGCGACTGGCAGGATGGCAAAGCGCCTGTTTTGCTGCAGCGCCTTCTGGGCGCCGGCGCTACCATTGCCCAGGCCAAGGAGGAGCTGCCTTTCCTTCAGCAGATCATGCAGTCGCTTGGAAAAGAGAAACTGAGGAACTACTCCGCCAGCTTCACGATCAAAGACGGCAGGATCATCTCCCCCGCCACGACTCTGAACGGAAACATGGGCGAGATAAAGGCCAGCGGAAGCTGTTCGCTTATGGGCGAAATGGATTACAGGCTCCAGATGAGGCTAAACAAGACGCTCTCCAATCAGTATGCCAAACAGCCGCTCGCTTCCCTGTTCATCCAGGACGGCGCGATCGAGATCCCGATCAAACTGACCGGCAGCATCCGCTCCCCCAAAGCCACGCTGGACCTGACGGAAGAAAAGAAAGCGCTCTTCGAGGACCGCGTGCTGCAGCTGGTGACAGACTTTTACAATGACAAGCTCGGTTCGGCCGCCAAAAGATTCCTAGGCGAAAACGAAAGCGGCGACCTCATGCAGAAAATTGAAAGCTCGGTGAAAGAACTTTTGAAGAAACTACTCTGACGATTATGCTCTCGAACATTCGCAACTTTTGCATCATAGCCCACATCGACCACGGCAAGACTACCCTTTCCGACCGCTTTTTGGAACTGACTGGCGCGGTCGCCAAAAGGGAGATGGTCGACCAGGCCCTTGACGACATGGATCTCGAAAGGGAAAGAGGCATCACGATAAAATCCCATCCGGTGAGGCTCAATTACACCGCCCCGGACGGACAAACTTACATACTGAATCTCATCGACACTCCGGGGCACGTGGACTTTTCCTACGAAGTCTCCAGGAGCCTCGCCGCCTGCGAGGGCGCGATACTGCTCGTCGACGCTTCCCAGGGCGTGCAGGCCCAGACCGTCGCCAACGTCAGGATGGCGCTCGAGCACGACCTGAACATCATTCCGGTCCTAAACAAGATCGATCTTCCCTCTGCCGACGTCGACTACTGCTCGCAGCAGATAATCGACCTGATCGGCGGGACGAAAGACGAGATACTGAAAGTCAGCAGCAAGACCGGCGAAGGACTGGAAACGCTATTAGAGCACATCATAAAGGACGTTCCCCCGCCGAAGGAGCCGGTTGACGACAAGCTCAGGTGGCTCATCTTCGACTCCGTCTACGATCCCTACAGGGGCGTCATCGTCTACGGACGCGTCTTTTCCGGCGGCATCAAGAAAGGCACGAAGGTCCGCTTCATGTCGAACGGGCTGGAGTACGAAGTGATCGAGGCCGGCACCTTCACGCCGCACATGAAAGCGGTCGACGAGATCAAGCCCGGTGAAGTCGGTTACTTCACGGCGCTCATCAGGGACGCCTCACACGTCAGGGTCGGCGACACCGTGACGGTAGCCGACGATCCGGCGCCCGAACCCTTGCCAGGCTTCAAGGAATTCAAGCCCATGCTCTTCTCGGGCTTCTATCCGGTCGACACCAGCGATTACGAGGATTTCAAGAAAGCGCTGGAAAGGCTGAGGCTGAACGACGCTTCCTTTACCTACGAGCCGGAGACCTCCATCGCCTTGGGCTTCGGCTTCCGCTGCGGTTTCCTGGGACTTCTGCACATGGACGTCATCCAGGAGAGGCTGGACAGAGAGTTCAACATGAACCTCATCGCCACGACGCCCAGCGTGATCTACCGCATCACGAAAAAGGACGGCACCGTCCTCGAGATAGACAATCCCTTGCGCTTCCCGGATCCCAGCGAGATACTGAAGGCCGAGGAGCCTTTTGTCGCCGTGAACATAATAACGCCGACCGACCGCATCGGGACCATCATGCAGCTGGCCCTCGACCGCCGCGGCGAAATGAAAGGAACCGAGTCGCTGGACCCCATGCGCTGCGTTTTGCACTTCGACATGCCGCTTAACGAGATCATCACGGACTTCTACGACAAGATCAAGAACATGACGAGCGGATACGGCAGCATGGATTACGAGCCCATCGGCTTCAGGGAGGGCGAACTGGTCAAGCTCGACCTCCTTCTGAACGGCGAGCCGGTGGACGCCTTCTCGATGATCGTGCACAAGGACAGGGCCTATCCCAAGGGACGCCTGCTGGCCGAGAGGCTGAAGGAAGTGCTGCCCCGCCAGCAGTTCGCCGTCGCGATCCAGGCGGCGGTCGGCGGCAAGGTCATCGCCAGGGAGACCATCAACGCCCTGAGAAAAGACGTTCTGGCCAAGTGCTACGGCGGCGACATAACCAGGAAACGCAAACTTTTGGAAAAACAGAAGGAAGGCAAGAAGAAAATGAAGCAGATCGGCAAAGTTTTCATTCCCCAGAAAGCCTTCATAGAAGTTTTGAAATCGGAAGACTAAATGCAGCAATACGTCCAGGAAAAAAAGACCGTGGCTCTGGGAGCCGGCTTCTCGATGTTCGGGTACGCCCTGTCAACCGTGATGGGACTGCTTACGAACGTCATTCTCTACTGGCGCTTCGACCACTCCCAGGCCTCTTCCGAACTGAACATCTGGATCATCGCCTTCTCCTTCTTCGCGATCCTCGAGCCTTTCGCGAGACTCGGCCTTTCCGACGGCGTCCAGCGTTTCATCGGCGTCCACTGGGTGGACAAGGACTGGGGACGCATCAAGGGCGTCATCAAGGGCGCCTTCCAGCTCTCGCTGGCCGCGTCCGTCATCATGATAGCCTGCGTCTTCTTTTTGGCGCCGCACATCGCCAGCCACTATCTGAAGGGCCAGGAAGCCGCGCACACCCTCTGCAAGGTCCTGCGCTCGCTCTCCCTGTACCTTATACCGATCGCGCTGACGACCATCTCGCTCGCCGTCCTGAGAGCTCTGAACGACATCAGGCACTCCGTCTGGATCGAGACGCTCTGCCAGAAATTCGGCTGGCTCATGGTCGTGATCCTGGTAGGCTTCCTGCCTCCCAGCGAGAACCGCATCATGGGGTTGGCCTGCGGCATGGTGCTCGTCAATCTCCTCTCATTTTTGATCTCGGCGAAATGCTTTGTCAAAGCCGCGCCGAAACTGGAAGGCGTTTCGCCCATTTACGACCGCAAGGCGCTTTTCTTTTTCTCGGTGCCCTTGGTGCTGCAGGCCGCCATCCTTGTCTTCATGAAGAAGTGCGACATCATGATGCTCGGCTACTTCCACAACGCCGAGAACTATGTCTCGCAGTACAACGCCGCCGGCATCTCGACGCTCATAATAGCCAACATCCTTCTGGCCTACTCCTCGCTTTTCGCGCCCATGATCGCCAAGATCAGCAAGGAAAAGGACTACCGCCGCATGAACGAGCTCTACAAGACGGTCACGCGCTGGATGCTTTACGTAACGCTCCCCGCGGCCGGCATGATGCTGCTCTTCCCCGCCCAGATCCTTTCCGTTTTCCATCTGAGCCCCGACCCGATGCTTATTTCGACGCTCAGAGTGCTGGTCTGCGCCCAGATCGTCAGCACACTGGCCGGGCATTCCGGGACGATGATGATAATGTCCGGCTATTCCAGGATGATCCTTTACATCAACATCCTGGCGGTCTTCGCCAACGTTCTTCTGAACCTGCTTCTGATCCCGCCTTACGCCATGGTCGGCGCGGCTATCGCAACGCTGGCGGCCATCACCATAAGGAACGCCCTGGCGGTAGTCTGCACGGCTATCTTTGTAAAATCACAGCCGTTCTCCCTTTCGACCGTTACGATCTCCCTAACGGCCGCCCTTTGCGGGATATTGGCTTACTTCGCCTTCAACTACGTAAACTCCATCCTCCCCGACACCAGGCTCTTTTGCCACTGGGCCTTCCAATTGATCCTGGCCGGTGCGCTCTACGCTGTTATCTATTTGCCCGCGACCGCTTTAACTATGCACAAAGACGACCGCAGCTTCATAATCGACGAATGCATTCCGCGTGTCAAACGGGCTTTACAGAGGTAGGAGGCTTTTGATAGAATGAATAAGATAAACATTGTAAATAATTAATTAAGGGCTCTCAAGATGCGTAACATATTCCTTCTCATCGCTCTGGCGTTCTGCGTTTATTTCGGTTCCTCTCTCTGGACCTTCACCGACCCCGCTTCCTTCAGGGTCGTCGCCAATTACATCCCGCTTACGGTAATGTGCCTTACGCTGGTGATTGGCCTCATACACCTGCGCTTCGCCCTGGCCCTGACGGTCATCTTCATATTCTTCTTCGGAAACACGGCGATCTTCGACCACATGCTGTATCTGGTCTGCTCGAAGCTCGGTTTCGAGACTTTCCTGTCCAGCGCCGTCCCGGTCGGTCAGTCGATGAAGTTCTTCCAGCTGGCCAAGGTCCCCTATGAATGCGTTCTTTTGGGCCTCTTCGCCGCCTGGGCGCTGACGCGCTTCTTCGGCAACCCCGAGCTCGACTTCGAGGTCAACAGGGCCAGGACCGCCAGGCAGATGAACTTCCCGATCTTCATCTTCGGCCTCACCGCGGTCATTTCCGGCATTTACGCCGCCATCGCCCTTGACAACATTTTCATGCCGGGCTTCCTTGGAAAGATCCAGCACGCTTTCTGCTCCTTCCCCTATCCTTTCTTCAGGAAAATGGAAGCGCAGCATCTGCAGGCTCTGAGAAACGCCACGATGGTCATCGAGCTCATCGCCCTCTACACGGTCGTCATCAACGAAGTCTGGAGCGAAAAGCACATCAAGTTCTATCTTGGCTTGCTGCTCTCCATCGGCGTCGCCTCCGTATTGGTCGGCGTCGTCCAGCGCCTCTCGCTGACCGGTTTCTCCAACTACGTCTACCGCTACACCAGGGAAATACATGCTACGTTCGTTGAACCGAACTCCTGGGGCGTCTTTTTGTTCGCCCTGCTGCCCATCGGCCTCGGACTGCTCTTCGCGGGCATCGTGCCGGCCTTCTGCGGCGTAGTCGTCATACTGCTCTTTTTGCTCGGCATCTTTTTGGCCGGCTCCAAGGTCATCCTGCTCTTCGCGGGCCTTGCCCTTCTGATCTTCTTCGTCGCCACTTTGATAAAGGCCTTCCGCGGCGGCAAGATCATTCCCCCGGCTTTCGTAGGCGTTCTGGTCATCGGCTTCACGATCTTCGCCGTCGGCTCTTACCTCAACGTCGACAAGGCTGAGCTTCTCTCGACCAAGAACAGTTCCAAGAACGGCAATTTCAGCGCCAGTAAGGACGTCGACAATCCTAGCGGCAAGCCTCTCGGCCTCTTCCACAACAGCCTTTCCACTTCCATAGCCAACCAGATCGACAGCTTCAAGCAGTCGCTCTTCGAGGAGGATCCCGACGTCGCGTCCGTTAAAGGCAAGGATCTCGAAGCCAAGCTCTACGCCAAGACGAACCACAAGTCAGCCGACTGGATCACCGTCTTCAATTTCTTCAAGCCCAGGAACGGCAACTGGGATTACCTTGCCTTAGGCTGCGGCCCCAACAACTTCAAGCGCTTCTACCGCCAGTACCAGCCCAAGTACGTCAAGGAATCCAGGAACGGCGCCGGCAACATTTTCCTGCAGGCGCTGGTCGACCAGGGCATCTTCGGCTTCGCCGCGCTGCTCATAATCACTGTCATCACGATCAGCGTGGCCTTCAGCAACGTGGACCACACCATCTCGCCGAGGACTTCCCGAGTCCTGGCCTGGATGTTCACCTTCCTGGTCTTCGGCTGCCTGTTTGAGAATTCTTTCGCGCAATACCAGATCGCCGCGCTCTACTGGTTCCTCTGCGGCCTTATCATGGTGAACGCCGCGACGACCAACCGCGACTACCAGCCGACCTTCAAGGTCCTTTACGTTCTGCTTCTCATCCTTGTGCTTTTGGGCGCGGTCGCCGTCTTCTGGCCGAAGATCGTCTCTCATCACAACGAGAAACGCTCGCTTGACGCCGCCATCACCAGACTTGAAAGCATAAGGGGCGCGGACCTTTCCGAGGAAGAGGCCGAAAAACTGTACGCCAAGCGCGAGCTCGGCTTCAATTACAACAACATAGGCCGCTGGAGCGACAAGACCTCCTTCATGATCGTGAAGCCTGAGAAAGGCAAACGCGTCATCAGAATGGAGACCGCCTGCGCCCATCCGAAACTCTCGCCCGAGTTCCCCATCGACGTCGAGGTCCTCATCGAGAGCGAACCGGCCATGAAGTTCACTTTCACCAACAGCTGCCTGAAGACGCTGGAATACGACCTCGGCCGCACGAGCCAGATCAGGTCCCTCTTCCAGGAACAGGACTACATCGTAGTGGAGATCAGGAACAGCCAGACCTTCGTTCCCGCCGAATTCTATCCCAACCTCACCAACCAGACTTACAACGTCGGCGCCTTCATCGGAAAGATAACTTTCCACGAAAAGCAGACTCTGCCTTCGGAAGAAGACATGGAGATCGAGGAAAGCGAGCCCGAGGAGACTGAGGAACAGGAAGAAGTCGTCGCTCCCGTCGAGGAAGTGAAAGAGGAAACCAAGAAAGAGATCGAAGTCCCCAAGGAGACCATCTTCGGCGACAAAGTCGGCGAAGAGGAACTGGACGAGACTCTGAAGGAAATGAGCAATTTCGAGCTGGAACTTCCGCAGTGATATGCGCGTTCTCTTCGACGCATTCCCCCTTTTGGCCCCCAAATCGGGCGTCGGCTATTACACCCTGAATCTTCTGAAAGCGATGTCCAGGGACTATCCCCTTGATGAGCACGTCTATTTCTACGGGCGCCGCTTTTCCAAGGAGATATTGGACAACGCCCCCGCTTTCGACGCCGGCTTAAGGAAAGCCCTGAAAAAGTGCTTACCGAAGCCCTACCGCATCACTCAGCCGATCAAGGAAATGTTTTTCAAGCTCGGCGCTGGAAGGCAGAAGGCTGACATTTACCACGAGCTGAATTACGTTCCCCTGCCGTACAATGGTCCGCAGATAGTTACGGTCTTCGACATGTCTCTCATAAGGTATCCCGAAACGCATCCCAAGGACCGCCGCGCGTATTTCGAAAGCTACTTTAAAAAGCGTCTCGCGAACGCCAGCCACTTCATCACCATCAGCGACTTCTCGAAAAGGGAGCTGACGGAGCTTTACGACGTCCCGCCCGAAAAAGTGACGACGATCTACCTTGGCGGGCTTGAGTTCACGAAAGAAAATCCCAATTTCACGGAGAAGCTGCCGGAGAAATATTTCCTCTACCTGGGCAACCTGGAACCGCGGAAAAACATCCCCATGCTTCTGAGAGCCTACGCCGAGGCCAAGGCGAAGGAAAAAGACCTTCCGAAACTGATCCTGGCCGGTTCCCCTACCTGGCTCTCCGACGAGATCTTCGAAACGATCAGGGAAAAAGGGCTCGGCGATTCCGTCATAGTAAAAGGCTACGTTCCCCTGCCGGATCTTCCGCACTACTACAGGAACGCCCTGGCTTTCCTCTTCCCCTCGAAATACGAAGGCTTCGGGCTCCCGGTCCTGGAGGCGATGGGCGAAGGGACTCCCGTCATCGTGTCCGACTCGACTTCGCTTCCCGAAGTGGTCGGAGACGCCGGACTGCTTTTACCCTGCGACGAGGAGGAGCTGTGGACCAAGGCGCTGCTGGACGTTTTCCAAAACGACGCTCTCAGGAGTGATCTTTCCCGAAAAGCCGCGGAAAGAGCGAAGCTTTTCTCCTGGGGGCAGTGCGCCAAGGAAACGCGCGCCGTCTACGAAAAGACCCTGAGTCTTTACTTTTGACCGCTTTTCTGATACTATTTCCTCAACCTTACTTTTAACCCCATTTGTAGGAGAAATTATGGCTTACAAGATCAGCTCAGAATGTCTTTCCTGCGGCGCTTGCGCTTCCGAATGCCCCCAGGGCGCCATCGCGGAAGGCGAAGGCCAGTATCAGATCGACCCGGCTAAGTGCGTGTCCTGCGGCCTCTGCGCCAGCGTCTGCCCTGCCGGCGCCATCAGCGAGGAATAATAAAACTTTGCTCCTTTCGTCTAGTGGCCTAGGACATGTGGTTCTCATCCACAAAACAGGAGTTCGATTCTCCTATGGAGCGCCAAAATTTAAGACACCCGAGAGGGTGTCTTTTTTTTGCCTCCCACAAAAAAGAACAAAATGGTATAATCTACTATAAAACAAAATAGGAACACATGAACACGGAAAAAATAACTGACGCCCAGAGAATCGAACTCAACTGCGTAGGCTGCGGCCACGCCGTGGAATTCTCCCTTCTCGACCTCAACCCCGACACGCCGCTGACCTGCAAGGAATGCGGCAAAACTTATTCCTTCACCCCGGAACTGGCCGACCAGATCAAACGTTTCAGCAAACTTTTGGAAACGGTCTACGAATCCAGGGACCTTCTCGGACAGGCCAGCATCGGAATAAAAGTCAAGGACGAGGAAGTCAAGATCCCCTACCAGCTCCTTCTGACAAGGCTCAATTCGCTTCTCAGTCTCAAGATGGGCGACCAGGAGATGACTTTCCGTTTTCGCGTCAATCCCATAGCGGTTTTTGAAAAGAAAGAGTAAATGGGCTTCCTGCGCAAGATCTACGACTGGGTCATGAGATGCGCGCCTTCGCCGTATGCGCTCCTTGCTCTCAACCTGCTCTCCTTTTCAGAATCATCGTTCTTTCCCATACCGCCCGATCCTCTTTTGATCGCCATGTCGCTGGCGAAGCCGAAGCGCGCCCTCTGGTACGCGCTCTGGTGTTCCGTCTCGTCGGTGCTTGGCGGAGTCTTGGGCTACGTTATCGGCGCCTTTCTTTGGAGCGTGACGAAGGATTTCTTCTTCACCTACGTTCCGGGCTTCACGCCCGAAGGTTTCGCGACGGTCGAGCAGCTGTATCTGAAATACAGCTTCTGGTGCGTCTTCGCCGCCGGTTTCACGCCCATCCCCTACAAGATCTTCACCATCGCCTCAGGCGTGTTCGGAATGGCCTTCTGGCCTTTCATAATCGCCTCGGCCGTCAGCCGCTCGGCCCGCTTCTTCCTGGTCGCGGGACTGATCAGGATCTTCGGCGAAAAAATAAAAGCGTTTATCGACAAATATTTCAACATATTAACCATAGCGTTCCTGATCCTTCTCATCGGCTGCTTCGCGGTCTTCGGATTCCTGAAGAAAGGCGATGAACAGAAGGAGGACGGAGCGTCCACGTTAAAAACAAGCGAGGTCTCTGAATGAAAAGATCTTCCCTTACCACAATAGCTATCCTGGCACTTATGCTTAGCGCCTGTACCGCCATGCAGCGCGGCGGTCTTATAGGCGGTCTAATCGGAGGCGGCATGGGCGCCGGCATCGGCGCGGCCGGCGGAGGC
>JAEEGK010000697.1_pt1 | contig 84047 bp, 64 predicted proteins | sample 8958771 | NCBI WGS metagenome assembly JAEEGK01 (sample SAMN16246547, study PRJNA631951) | gut metagenome | biome: gut microbiome; feature: rumen; material: SC-attached | host: Bos | place: Iran: Karaj | collected 2018-10
AAAAAGAAATGTGTTAGCTTTGTGAGTCTGTGACTATACCGCACTGAACTAGAACAATTAAAACCATAGATAAATGAAACGCCTGCCATTACTGCTTATCCCGTTTGTGCTGCTTACTCTTGTATCGTGCATACAACAAGGAAAAGCTCACGTTCGCATCCCATCCCAAGGATGACGGAGATGTGAACAAACTATTGCACAAACTTTTAAGAGACTTTATCCGCTAATCGATATAGTCGGTATAAAGTATACCGTCGAGATGGTCGCATTCGTGCTGGAAAATGACGGCAGTAAAGCCCTGTACCCGCTCGGTGGTGTCTTTATAGGAATATAGCGAAGTGTAGGTGATATCGATATCACGCGAGCGCAGCACCTCTCCCCTGCGCCCGGGAACGCTCAGGCAGCCTTCGCCGCCCAGCTCGTCCGGGCCGCGTTTGACGCTTACGCGGATATTGGGATAAACCTCGAAAGGCTCCCCTTCTTTGTCGAAACGTTGCACCGCGACCACGCGGCGCAGCAGTCCCACCTGCGGGCCTGCTATACCCACGCCATCCTGCTCCGGAGATGTAACTGTGGCCACCATGCGCTCTGCAAGAGCGGCAAACTGAGGCGACTTGAGCGCAGCGGAGCTAAGACCGGTACTGGGAGTGCGGAGGAGCAGCGAGTCGGCATGATCATCAACCGTAAGCACGCGCATTACCCCGTCAGAAGCTACGCCGATGAGGCTTTTTTCTTCTTCGGTCCAGGCGGCACAGGAGGCCAGGGCCAAGCAAGCAGCGGAAAGAATCAATAACTTTTTCATTTCGAATCTATTAAGCGACGGAGCCCGCGGGCTATCCTGTCAAGCCCGTCTTCGAGCAATGCCGGAGGACAAGCCAGGTTAATTCTGATGAACCCCTCGGTGCCGTACATCAAGCCGTTGTTGATACGCACCTTCTCCGTCTCCATAAGGCTCTTTTCGATCTCGACCGAAGGTATGCCCAGCGAGCGGCAGTCAAGCCAGGCAAGGTAGGTGCCTTCAAGCGAGTAAAGATGGCACTCCGGCAAGCGCTCGGCGACCACCTCGCGAAGGCGGTAATAATTGGCGGCTATCTGGCCGTTAAGGCCTCTGAGCCACTCATAGCCTTCAGGAGTATATGCAGCCTGCAAAGCCAGCACACCGAATGGATTGACATCACATATCTCGTTGACGTTCACCGCTTTGACCAAGCAGTCGCGGAGAGAGGGATTCTTGCAGATAATGTTCGATATCTGCAGCCCCGCGATATTGAACGCCTTGCTGGGAGAATTGAGGGTGACGCAAGCATCCTCGAACTCCGGACAGATTGAGGCAAACGGCACGAACTCCACCCCGGGCATGGTAAACTCGCAATGAATCTCATCGCTCACGGGCACCACGCCGTGCTTTAGGCAAATGCGGCCTACGCGCTCCAGCTCTTCACGGGTCCATACCCGCCCGGCAGGATTGTGCGGTGAGCAGATGAGCATGAGCATGGTACGCGGATCGGCGGCCGCCTTCTCAAGGGCTTCGAAATCAATCTCATAACGTGGCACGCCATCACGCGGCACCGTAAGCAGCGGCACATCCAGCACATTACAGCGCCAGTTGCGGACCGACGAGAAGAAGCAATTGTACACCGGGCTCATAATGAGCACGTTGTCTCCCGGCTCGGTAAATGCGCTTACGCAAGCCGACAGCGCAGGCACAATGCCCGGGCAATATATTATCCATGACGGATCGGGCCGCCATCCGTGATGAAGGGCGAACCAGTTGCATACCGATTCGTAATAGCTTTGCGGAACAGCCGTATATCCGAAGGCGCCGTGAGCGGCCCTTTCCTGAACAGCGCGAAGCACGCAGGGAGCGGTTTCAAAGTCCATATCGGCCACCCACATGGGCAGCACTCCTTCGGGTACCATATCCCACTTGACGCAGTTGGTGCCGCGACGGTTGATGATTTTGTCAAAACTCATATGCTTGTCTGTTCAAGTCCTGGTTAATATCTTGCAGTCGGCCGGAGCCTTGATGTTGTCATCAAGGATTACCGAGCCGTACGAATCGGCAGTTATGACGCCGCTCCTGGGGTTCTTGACCGAAGTGACGGCGCCGCGAATATCAGCCTGCACATCGGAGTATTCGAAAGCCAGGTCGGCATCGGCATCAAGAACACAGTTCTCCAGAACCAAACCGGTGGCATAGCAGAGTGGCTGGGTACCGCCAATGCGGCAGTTAACGAGCCTCAGGCCCTTGGAATACCAGCCCAGATACTCTCCGTTGATGACAGAGTCGAACACGGTAACATTCTCGGTCTCCCAAAAAGCATCTTTAGTATTCAGGACGGAATTCCGTATCTCCACATTCTTTGCGTACTGGAAGGAATAGTTGCCCTGGAGCTTCAAAGAATTGACCTTCAGATCGGAAGAATGCATGAACAGGTAATCACCCTTTTCAATCTCGACATCTTCGAGGGTAACGCCACGGCAACTCCACAAGGTTTCGGCCGCATTGGGAATGCGTACGCGGCGCAGGGTCAGCTCTTCCATCTCACGGAACATCTTGGGAGCCTCCACAAGCGTATCCTCCATAAGAAGACCCTTGCTGTACCACAGAGCCGCGCGGGCTCCCTCGGTGAACAAACAGTTTCGCACCGTAAAACGCTCGCAGCACCAAAAAGGATATTTCCCCTCGAACCGGCAGCCGTCGGCCTCGATGTCGGAGGTCTCCTTGAGGGCAGACTCACCAGCGTGGATGGTCACGCCTTCAAGGCGCAGGGAGCGGCGGCAGTAAAGGGGACGTTCTCCGCCGAATTCTTTATTTTTTATCAGCTCCATCGGCGGGCTTTGACTTGTCTTTGTAGAGGAAACGTTTGATTTTAAGCGTGGCTGTTTTGGCGAACGGAGTCTTCTCGACTTCCACTTCCTTGATACGGCTGTTACGGTTGACGTGCGAGTTGACAAACTCGAGGATGTCGGCCTTGCGGCGCTCCAGATCGGCTATGAAACGGTCCTGGTTCTCGTAATTCCAGTCCAGCACATTGTCGTCGAAATGCACCAAGGCCACAAGGTGCCCGTCACGCTCAACCACAAGCGACTCGTTGATACCGCTGATGTTATTGATGACGTTCTCAATCTCCTCGGGATAGATGTTCTCTCCCGAAGGGCCAAGGATCACACTGCCAAGACGCCCCTTGATATAGTAGCGGTGCTTTTTGTCAACACTGGCAAGGTCGCCGGTACGGAACCATCCGTCGGGCGAAAGCACCTGCTGGGTACGCTCGAAGTCTTTGTAATAACCCATCATCACATTGTCGCCCTTGACTACTATTTCGCCCTCGCCGGTAATCGGGTTGGGGTTTTCGAGCCGGATCTTCACTCCGGCTGCGGCAATGCCGGTACTGCCAAGGTGCGTCCCCTTGGGGTTGGCATTGCAGATCAGAGGAGCGGTCTCAGTGAGGCCGTAGCCGATGGCATAAGGGAATTTGGCCTTGCCCAGGAACGCCTCCACCTCGGGGTCAAGCTTGGCGCCTCCGATGCCGAAGAAGTGTATCCTTCCGCCGAAGGTCTTTTTGAGGCGCATACCCACCAGCAGGCACAGCAGGCCGTGATTGGTCTTGTCAAGCCAGCTCAGGAAGCGGCTCTTCTGGATGGTGGGAATAATGCTGGATTTGTATATCTTTTCGATGACCAAGGGCACTGACAGCATCATCGTGGGCCTCAGCTGCTTGAACGCGGGAAGCAGTATCGAAGGGGTGGGCGGTTTGTGCAGATAACACACCATTGCGCCCACGGAGAACGGATACAGCATTCCCACGCTCATCTCGTAAGTGTGGGCGAGCGGCAGGATGGACAGGAAAACGTCTCTGCGATATGCTGGAGCGGCCACCCACGACGCGTAGATATTGGCGCAGAAGTTCTTGTGAGTAAGCATCACGCCCTTGGCGGCGCCGGTGGTGCCGGAAGTATAGATAATGCAGGCGAGGTCGTCGGCAGTGGGATTGGACGGATGCCCGTCGCAGGTGTAAGCAGTTCCGTTGACCCTGAGTATGCTAAGGTCGTCGGTCGCTATCACCAGATGCATGCTGGCCAGCAGGTCTTCAGGCACTTTGGAATACAGCCTGCGCGACACATACAGAGCCTTGCTCTCGGAGTGAACCAGAATGTTGGTTATCTCGTTCTGCGTGAGCTCGGTGAGCATGGGAACCGCAATGCGGCCGGTTGCCGTAACCGCGAAAAACGCTACGGGCCAGTTGGGCATATTCTGTGACAGGATGGCAACTTTGTCTCCCGCGTTGATGCCGAAATTGGACAGCAGCCTTGACTGGCGGCGGCAGATATCGCTGAATGACGAATATGTGTAAGACGAATCGCCCTCCAGGGTACGGAAGGCGGTATGTTTGGCGTATTTTACTGTTGTGTAGTGAAATACATCGGCAAGTGAATCAAAGTTATGTCTCATCAGTGAGTAATGTATTTCTCGGGGTGCTTACCCGTCAGGTGCATTTGTTCGTACAACTCCTGGATGCGCTTCATGTCGGCGCGCGGGTCGTCGGTGAGCTCTACCTTCTGTCCGCGGCCGATGCGTTTGGTCCCCCAGTCAAAATAGCCCATGTACACCGGTACGTTGGCAGTCCGGGCGATGAAATGGAAGCCGGTCTTCCAGTTCTTGACGGGCTTGCGGGTACCTTCCGGGGCGATTGCCAAATGGAAGCGCCCGGGAGCCTCCATCTGCTCGACTACGCTGCGGAGCATATTGGTGGGGCTGCTACGGGCGACGGGAATGCCGCCCATAGCCTTCAATATCCAGCCCAGCGGGGGAAAGAAAAGCTCTTTCTTTACCATACACTTGGCCTTCTCGCCGCGGGAGCGGTAGTAGAGGTAAGATACAAGGAAGTCCCAGATACTTGTATGAGGGACGCCCAGAAGTATGCATTTGTCTTCAGGAGCGGGGCCGTCCACAATGGTCCAACCCATGACCTTGCAGAGCACGAATTCGCAGAATTTTTCCCAACCAGTCATTGTTGCTAAGTTATAAATAACTTGCAAATATAACAATTTATATGGAAAGAAGGAACTTGGGAATGAGGCTGGAACGGCGGAAAACAGGACGCGAGCAAGGCTCAACTCCCTTCTCGGGGCGCAGCGGGGCGGAAGGCACCTGGATGCGCGCCCATATACCCATAGAGCGCAGGTTCCTTACGAATACCCTTTCAAAATCATCCTCGGCGATTTTGCGTGAGAAGTCGAGGTTAAGTGTGCCGCCGTAGCTTACGCAGGCGCACGAGCCGGAACGGCGGCGTGTGCGGCCGAGGATGAAATGAATGTCCCTGACCCTCTCTCTCATAGCTGCGGGAAGCTCGATATTGCCCATGTTGGAAAAGGTGTAAGTTGCATACTTGTCACCTTTCAGGTGGTTGATGATGTTGATTATGGGCTTCTTGAGGAAGAGAGGTACGCAGCGGATGGCCAGATTGTCTTCCAGGGCCACATTGGCCGCTATACGGCGCGTCAGCTGCGAGGGCTGGGTGTAAAGGCGCTTCTGGTACTTGATCTCCTTGACGGCATCTTCGAGGCTGTAGTCGCCGTTGGTCACATCAAGTCCAAGATAAACGTATGAAGAATAATTGCGAAGGGTCTTGCTTTGGAAGATGGGGCGGAGATTGACGGGAACTTCCATCCTCAGGTGGGAGCTCTTGTGCCTGGACGGATCGGCGCGGCGGACCTCCTGCAGGGAGTAGAGCATCAAAGCCGAAACGAGTTCGGTTATGGTACAATCCATTTCGCGAGCTTTATCCGAAAGGTCGCTGACACTTACCGAAACGCCAAGTGAATTAAGAACTTCGGGGCCTTCTTCCGTGCCTTTTATGTGATATGCTTTCTTCTCGTTGTCAAGGGCTCCCTTGGTTCCGGAAAACCGGTCGAAGCCGTCTTCCATTTCTTCCTCACAGGGAGCTTCAGCAGGATTAAATACCCATTTGCCATAGTCGATCTGCACTCCGTCGGCAAGCTTGAGGTACTCGGCTACGACGCTCAGAAGGAAGGTCATGGCACCGGTTCCGTCGGTAAGGGCGTGGAAGACATCCAGGTCGATACGCTCGCCGCAGCAAGAGAGCTTGAACATATAACCTCCGTTCTTCCGGATGTTAAACGGTTTTAGTTCAGAATAGGAACCGACCGCAGGGTCGTTCTCGAGTTTCTGGAGGAACCACCAGAACAGGCCGTTCTTCACGCTGTACCGGAAACTGGGGAAACGCGGCATGGTGTTTTTGAGGGCAGAGGAGAGAATCTCCCTGTCAACCTTTGAATCGAGGGTAACCGACATGCGGTAAACGACCGCATATTTATGTGTCTTGCAAGAGGGATATATGATGGCCGAATTCTCGAGCCGTGTGCAATCAGGCAATGTCATGTTTGCAGTATTTTCTGTTTGGCAATGCAAAAGTACGCACGCCTTGCGAGAGCGGGAAGAAAGTGCCACCAAAGACTTGTTTTTGTGATAAAAGCACGCAAATTGTGACAAAATACCCCAAAAATTGTGACGAAAAAAGAATTGTATTATCTTTGTCACAGCTAAAATTGTGACGAAATGAGTTATTATCCTAAATCACTCGTACGGTTTTTCCCGATTTACGTGTTCGCTTTGGCCATTCCGGTCTTCTTTCTGATAAGCGTACTGCTCTATGAGCCCAAGGGGCTGTGCGAACTCATGCGGGCAGGAGAAGGCCTCTCCATGATCAGCAACGTTTACACGTTCAACATCATCATCACCTTTACCATACTGCTTGCCGCCATGTCGCTCAGCCGGGTGCTGCTATGGCTGCTGCGGAAAGCCCTGGCAATGGATATGTACAAGTATTGCATATGGTGCATGGGAGAGATTGTTGTATGCGGCGCATTTGTATCTCTGTACCTCGTGCTTATGGCAAGGGGCGAGGGCGGATGGTTCGGCTGGCTGGGACGCAGCATAGTGTCCATAGGCTCGATATCCATCTTCCCGTACCTGATTCTTACCCTGTTCATCTGCGCCAGGGAAAAGGCCACAGCCCACGACGCTTCGGCCGATGCCAGGCTGAAGTTCTACGACAACCGCCACCAGCTCAAATTCATAACCGAAGCCTCTTCCGTGCTCTACATAGAGTCTAACGAGAATTACATAATCGTGCATTACCTGGAGAATGCCATCGAGAAGCGTTTTCAAATACGCACCTCGATGAAAAACATAGAGCCGCTGTGCGAGCAGGCAGGATTTGCGAGGGCGCATCGCTGCTATATCGTCAACCCGTTGCATGTCAAGAGTATACGCAAGGGCGTCGGCGGGCTCAACTTTGCCGATCTGGGCACCGGCGAGGACGGAATCCCCATTTCCAAGAAGTATTACGAGGGCATCGCGGCCATGCTATAATTTGATAATTACTTATTATTTCGTAGATTTGCGAACTTTTTAACACTAAAACACACTTAGTATTTAATAGAATGAAAAAACTTATCATCACAGCAATTGCAATTCTTGCAAGCTGCGCTACCCTTACCCTTTCTGCCCAAGAGCAGGAGAAAGAGAAAGAAATGAAGACCGGCTGGAGTTTCGGCATTCTGCCTACCGCCACTTTCTCTGCCGATAACGGATTCCAAGCCGGTGCCTTCGGAGACGTTTACTACTACGGAGACGGAAGCACCTATCCCGATCCCCTCCACAAGATAAGCTGGGAAGCTTCCTATTTCACAAAGAGCCACCGTATGCGTCTCTATCTGGCATACGACTCCAAATACCTCATCCCCGGCATGCGTATCAACGCATCCATAACTTACATGAACGACCCTCTGTACAGTTTCTGGGGCTTCAACGGACCTGCCGCATTCGATTCCGGCACCCCTCAGAGTTTCACCTCCGTAAACTATGCACTCTGGGGCAACAGGGCCCTGACTCCCAACATCAATTATTTCGGCATGAGCCGACAGATGCTCAGGGGCCTTGCAAACGTCCAGGGACGTATTACCAACCACCTCAACTGGGCTGCCGGACTTAACTTCTGGAAGTGGGACCTTGGCGACATGAGGGACAACAGCGAGGTCAAATACGACAACGACATTACCCTGTACAACTACTATAAGAGCATCGGCGCCATCAAGGCCGACGAAGCCAACGGCGGTATGGCACTCGAGGTTAATGCCGGTCTGGTTTACGACACACGCGACATCGAAGCAGCTCCCAACAGGGGAATCTGGGCCGAGGCATACCTCAACGGAAACGTCCTCGATCACCGCTACCTGAAAGCCTGTGTATATTTCCGTCACTACATCGACATCCCCATCCACATTCCCGCAGGCGACCCCGTGTTTGCATACCGTCTTGCATGGCAGCAGACCATTGCCGGAGAGACTCCCTTCTACATGATCCAGAACAATCCTCTGCTCGTCCAGCGCAATATGATTTCCGAGGGCTTCGGTTCTTCCAACACCATCCGCGGTCTGCGTGAAAACAGGGTCCTGGCAGAAGGTATGGCATGGGCAAACACTGAACTGCGCGTAAAGCTTGTTAACTTCAAGCTCTTGAACCAATACTTCTACGTTGCTGTAAACCCGTTCTTCGACGCCGGAATCATTACCAAAGCCTATCGTGACGATATTCTTACATCCATCGCACACGACGCCAAACTCCAAGGCATCGCCGGATACAGCGGCACCGACGAGGTTTACGACCCGTCCAGGATCAAAGATCTCATCTACAGCGCCGGTATAGGCCTCAAGCTCGCCATGAACCAAAACTTCATCATCTCCGCCGAGCTTGCAAAGTGCTTCACTCCCGGTCTTGACGCCGGTCTGTGGATCGGTATCGGTATCAACTACCAGTTCTAAACCGACAGACAGAACATAAAAAGAGTCACGGCCTCAGGGTCGTGACTCTTTTTATGTATCAGTTTATGCTACAGGGTCTTTGCCTTGGCAAGGAAATCGCGCACGCGCTGCGTGTATTCCTGAGGCGCCTTGGCATAAGAATTGGCGTGTACGGCTCCGGGGACAACCCAGATCTCTTTGTATCCGTTCACCTTTGCGTCGTAGTTCTTATAGACGTTGTCGGTGGGCACGAAGTCGTCGGCATCGCCGTGGATGAACAGCATAGGCTTCTCGCACTTGGCAAGCTGCTTAACTGAAGATGCCTCCCAGAAGCCCCAGCCATACTTTTTCTTGGTAACAAGGCTTGCGCTCTGGAGTACATCCGGTGGAATGAACTTAAAGCTCTGCTTGCGGTTATTGTTGAACTGAGTGACGACGGAAGAATATCCGCAATCTTCAACAAAGGCACGCACATAGTCGGGAAGTTCGTCGCCGCTGGTCATCATAACAGTAGCGCCGCCCATCGAGACTCCGTGCAGGACCATAAAGTTGTCCTTGAAAATATTGTGCGCAACTTCGATCCACTTCTCCACGTCAAAGCGGTCGTACCAACCCATCTGGATGTGGTCGCCCTCGGAATAGCCGTGGTACTGGAGATCGGGGAAGAGCACGTTGTAATTCAACTCGTCGCGGTACATACGTACCAGGTACAGGAATACGAAATGGTTGTCGCCGTAGCCGTGGACCACGATGGCGGTTCCCTGCGCATTTGCAGGATCCTTGGCAGGAACATAGCAAGCATGGACCTTGAAGTCACGGTAACCCACGATGGTGGTGTCTTTGAGAATGTTCTGGTCTTTGAGGGAATCGTACCAAGCCGTGCTGCCGGGGCAGAGAGAGTCGGCCTTATGGCGGGTACGCTCAATGTCGGCCAGGCCATGAGGCTCGGGAGTAAGGGCATAACGGGACATGAACTTTCCGGCCAGACACCCGCTAACCGTAAACGCCGCAAACGCGATGACGGCCAATTTAAGAATTCGAGTCATAATGAATGTGTTATCAATTATTTGGAATATGAATAATAATGAACAGGTATAATTTCGTATAGCGAGGCCCCGACTTTGGAGCCGGCATAGAAGGCCACATAGTAACGCCCGGCAGCATAGAACATCGACTCCGACTCTATGGTCAGGGGGACTGTAAGGGTAGTGACAAATTTTCCCGCCCAATCGTAAACTACAAGCACATTGTCTTTCGAGCCGCTCATAGGGAAATAGACATAGCTGTCGTCGCTTCCCATACCCTGAGCAGTATATCCCGTAGAGTCGGTCCGCTTGGTATTCAGAGTCACCTTGAAGTTACCGTCAGCCACATAGAAGGTCGATCCCCCCTGGCTTATTGCGTAGGAGCTGCGGGACGCATTGTAGGTTATGGCGCCGCTGCCCACCGGTATGGTGATATTGGGCTTGACTTCGAGGGTAGCGGCATCAAGAGGGGTAAGGATCCTGCCCTCGCTGTGCCCGTGGGCCACAATAACCTGGTTCCGGGCAAAATCGAAGGTCATATCGTTGCAATGGCCTGCGTTGAATACCGCCGATTCACCCGCCAGATCCTTTGTCTTGATGCTGTACTTGTACACCTTGGCTCTGGTGTCGTCCGAGCTGCGCATCGAAATGTAAAAATACTTGTCATCTCCGGCAGCACCCTGCGCCACATAAATCCCGTCTTTAGGAGGGCAGTTAAGTATGTGCACAGGATTGAGGGTAAAGTCGTATTTCTGGCGGATCAGACGCGCTATCATCTGAGGATCGTCCGTAGCCTGCTTGACTTCGAAATCCTTGGGGACAAACAAATCCTTTCCATCAAGGCACTCCTCGCGCAATTTCTTTACTGCCGCCCGCAAGCCGAAAGCGGTCCATGTGGCGTCGGTGCCCATAATCACCAGTCTGGACCCGACCACACGGGCGCTGTATCCGAAAGTGCCGGCAAAGTCTTTTGCCACCTCGGCACATTCGGGACGGTCGCACTCACCGATAATTATCTCATAATCAGATACGTCAGTATTGTCACGCACCAGCGGGACCTGCACCCCGCAGCAGTCGGCGAGGAAGGCGGCAAAGCCCTCGGCATTGGGTTTAGCCGAAGAATAAACTATCTGGAAAGACGACTCGCCAGCGTTTGAAACGATGAGCCCGTCATCGGTAACCACTTGAGGCCCGACGGGCTCCTCGGGATGGCTACAGGCGGCAAAAACCACGCAGGCAGCAACAAACGCTCCGAGGTATCGCATCACTTACTGGAGTTTAGTATACGCCACCTTGCCCACAAGCGTAGTGGGAAGCGAATCACGAACTTCAATCATATAAGGCATGGCATATTTGGCAATATGCTTGCGGCAGTGAGCCATAATGCTTTCGATGGTTTCGGGAGTGTTGGCCCAGCCGTCGGAAAGCACCACGAATGCCTTCACCTTCTGCATCTTGTAAGGATCGGGAACGCCAATCACGCAGCTGCGGCGCACGGCCGGATGCCCCTCCAGTATATTCTCGAGCTGCGAAGGATAGACGTTGTAGCCGCTGGTCACAATCATGCGTTTGATCCTCTGGCGGAAATAGATGAAGCCCTCTGAATCCATGACGCCCAGATCGCCGGTATGAAGCCACACGTGGCCGTCGGAATGCTTGCGCAGCGTCTCGGCATTCTCCTCCTCGTGATTGATGTAACCCAGCATCATCGAAGGGCCGGTAAGGCAAATTTCGCCTTCTTGGTCGAACGGGAGTTCGTCGCAGGTGCCGGGCTTGCAGATCTTGAAGTAAGTATCGGGATAAGGAATACCTATGCTCCCCTCTTTCTCTTTGTCGTGCGGGGTGAGGCAGCAGGCGGTAACGCACTCGGTGGTACCGTAACCCTCACGTACACGCACGGATGCATTGTGTGCGGCAAGGAAAGCGTCGAACTTCTTCTTGAGCTCGATGCTCAGCGAATCGCCGCCGGAGAAAACGCCCTTGAGGCACGAAAGGTCGGCGCCGTCAAGATATTTGTTGCGCGAGATCGCCTCGAAGAGAGTAGGCACGCCGGCGATAAAATTGGGGCGGGTTTTCTTGATGAGCTTCGCGTAACTCTTGACGTTGAAACGGGGAACCAATATGGCCGTACCGCCGGAGAACAGCATGGTGTGGATGCAGACGCCGAGCCCGAAGCCGTGGAAAACCGGCATGGCTGCAAGCATGCGAGCGTGACGCACTTCCTCCTGGGCCATTTCGGCCGTCTGGCAGGCCAGGGCGTTGAAATTAAGGTCGGAGAGCATAATGCCCTTGGTAACTCCGGTCGTGCCGCCCGAGAAGAGCACCACTGCCTCGGAAAGGAAATCTTTCTTGCATTGATACTCACCCTTGTAGTTTTCGCCCATCTTCATAAGGCTCTTCCAGCTGAGCACCGACTCCCCCTCGACGAGCTTGGGGAACTTGCTCTCGGTGAAGGTCTTCTGGAGGAACGACAGAGGGAACGGAAGTTCCTCCGACACGTGGGCAATAATCAGCTTGCCTATATGGCGATGCACATTGACTTCGAGGAATTTGGCGTAAAACTGGTCGAGGGTTACCGCCACGTCGCAGGACGCCTCGTTAAGGTAGAAGACCAGCTCGCCGACCGCCGAAAGAGGATGCACCATAGAAGGCACCGCGCCAATCAGATTGAGCCCGTAAAGGCAGTAAATGGCCTGAGGAACGTTGGGCAGGCAAACAAGCACACGCTGCCCGGGACGGACGCCCAGGGCGTAGAAAGCCTTGGCGGCCAAATGAATATTGGCGGCAAGTGCGCTGTAAGGAATCTTACGCCCCATGAAGCTCAGGGCGGTGAACTCGGGATCGGCTTTTGCGGTGTCCAGCACCGCCTCTGCCATGGTCTTAGGAGGATAATCCAGATTGGGTTTTACAGAACCGTAGCTCTCAATCCACGGAGCAGGTATATTGGAATAATCGAATTTCATATTGTTAATCTATCTCGATAGGGGTAGCGGCGGGCTCGTCAAGGAGCTCGGGATGGGCGAACATGTGCCTTAGCAACTTAAGGGTTTTGGCAAAATAGTATCCGTCAGCAATGCGCTCGTCGATGGTCATGCCGAGCTTGATGGTGTTGCGCAGCTCATAGGTGCCGTCCTCATTGAAGAAGGGGCGGAGTTTCTTCTCGCTGATAACCACAAAGATCGAATTTGTCCCCCAGTCAAACAGGTGATGATAGTCGGCGTTCATCTTGATACTGCCCAGATTGGTCACGAAAACACTGGAATAGCTGGGGTCGTCTTTGGCCAGGCTCTTGGGATACCAGCCGTGATACTCGAGCCAGTTGAGCACCTTTGCCAGCAGGCGGAATATCGGACGCGGCAGATTCTGGACGACATTCAGGGTATTGGTTATGCCCTCGGTCTTATCCTCCACCCTAACTTTTTGGACGTAACCGCGCACATAATCGTGAACCTGGTCCACGGGTGAAGGGCCCTCGCGGTCGAGCTCGAATTTGGCCTCGGCCTCTTCGGCTTTGTCGTTGAACTGGCGCTTTACCACAAATGCAATCTGGATTTTCTTGCGCTCGTAGTAGCGGTGGCCGGCAATGAAATAATTCATCTTGGGCCTGAGCAGCACCGCCTTGGCAAGCGCGGCCGTGATGAAATGGAACCAAGTGTATTTGAAATCGGGATTGTCGGCATTCTTTTTGGCAAGGAACTTATCGACTTCTGTAAGGTCGACAACCTCGCTCATGACGGCCTCGTTTTTGGTGCGCGGTCCGAACAAGTAAGGCATCATTACGTGAAGCGAATCCAGGCCGGAGATATACCAGCCGTCGTAACGGTCGCGACGATGTTTTTTTCGCGGTTCTGTGGTCTGCATAGGTTTAGCGTATTAATAGATTGCAAAGGTAATAAAATCCTGGGAAAAACTATCGGCTGCCGCCGCCGAAGCCGCCGCCGGAGAAGCCGCCACCTCCGCCGAAGGAGGAATGGCCGCCGAAACCGCCCGAGCTGCCGGACCCCGATGAGGCCTCGTGGCTAAGCTTTTCTGAATAGGCGCTGCGATAGGCCCTGGAGGTCATAGTGCTCCAGTTATTAAGCACGGTACTCATGGTAGCAGAGTCAAGGCCATAAAGCTTGCTGAAGTCGTCGAACTCGGTGGGATAGAGTTTGGCAAATGCCTTGGCTACCTTGTCGGCAATGCCGAAGAACTGGGCGAACTCAAGATACTGTCCCCAGAGGCCCACCTCGGGCACATTCCTTTCGGATGATATAGTAAAATCGTTAAGGAAGTTCTTGAACTGCAACAATTTAGCACCCTCTTCCACCTTGTTTCCCTTGAAAGAAGCGTACTTGGACCGGCCCTCGCTTACCACCGAATCGGGCCAGCCGGCAAGAGACTTGTAGTTTTTCTTCGCCCAAGAGTCGAACTCCCCTTTTTCGAGTATCCGGTTGTCTCCACAGGCCTTGAAGGCTTTCTTGTAAAGACTCTTTTCGCATCCGCTGTCAAAGTCGGGTTCTTCGGGCTGGAACTGCAGGTCGTAGTGTCCGTCCCCGGCAGGAACCGGCGTCACGTATCCTTGACGTATCCACCTCAGGAAGAACGCGCCAATGGCCCTTTCGGGGTGGCCGTTTTTAAATGTCAGGCGGCTTCCTTCCTTAAGCAAATATGCAGCTATCGGAATACTTCCGCCGAACGGCGCCTCCCGCGACCAGCCCTTGACGCTTGTGGCACCGAAGAACTTCGGCGACCACTGTTTGCCTACCGCCTTCAGCACCATGTCTTTGAATAACAAAAACAGGAACACCAGCCCCGTACCCAGAGCCACCAGAATCATGAGCAACTGGAAAAATATATCGATGAGGTCGTCGATGCTGAATTTGCTCAGGAAGCCCCCTTTCTGTTTTTTGTAACTGCTACCCTTGAATGCTTCCTTCTGCATCTTCTCAAAGGACATATCCCTCACGTTGTGAGCCGCGAACATTCCCTTTTCGAAGCGCATCATCGCTATGAGCTTGCCGTCGGAGGGCATGGGCCTGTCGGTTTCAAAGAAGATGGTACCGTCGTCACGCAACACCGATTCGCCCTCGCAGCCGAAGAACCAGAAGCGTGTGGAATCGGCCGAAAAAGGCTCTCCCGACAGGCGCTCAAATGTTATGGAAGCATGCTGGGGCGGCGCCACCAGGCCAGGGTTGACGAACATGAAATTAAAAGCATCGTAGTCGTTGAGCGACTGTACCAGCCCGAGCACCACAAAGCCCGCCGTCCACTTGTGCGGGCCGTAAGAGCCCTGGCCCCAGCAAAGTTCCACTCCGTCCTTGCCCTTGTCGATTATACCGCTCTTGAACGCCTTCTCTTCCAGGCTGCGCTGGGTATTCCAAGCCCGTCCCTCATCTTCGAACTCCCGTCCGTCCTCGCTGACCGTAAGCCCACGGACGGAACTGCCGTTCAGATTGCCTATAGGAATATACCATTCGGTACCGCTTACAACACTCACATCCCACTGCTGCTTGACATAAGCATCCCCTTTGTCGTCGATATAAACATTGATATCGACAGAGTGTATCCACTGCGCCGAAAGGATCTGCGAGAGAAACAGGAAAAAGATGAATAGCAACGACTTACGCATATCTGTTTCAGTTTTTAACAACGCACTTTACGCTCAAGGCCCTGCGGAACTGCGCCTCGCTCAGCGGGCTCTCAAGGCGTACCGTACGGCTCTCCCCAGGGAGAAGGTCGAAATAATTGTCCGAGAAATTGCGGGCGGTGCAGGTTCCGGCAAGAGCCTTGCCGGCGCTGTCGGCCTCCAGCATTCCGCCGCTGACGTTAAGAAATACGCCCTTTGCAAACACATCCGAACTAACGCTCACTTCAAACCCGCCGGGGCATTCTTTAACGCTCCAGCGCAGCGAGGGCAAAGGAAGGCGGGCCTCTTTGACGGAGGTTAAAAGCCTATGGTTCCGATAGATTACGCCCTTCGAATCGACGAACTCCATCTGCACGAACAAGTCGGCGGGAGCCTGCGAAAGAGCGTCCAGAGCCATGTTCCAAAGGCATTCTGACCCGTTGGGAGCAACACTTGCTTTTACGCTCTCACTCTTGTACACGGTGCCCCCGAAATCCTCCACCCGCACGGTGAGCCTGCCCTCCAGCTTTTTGAGCCTGTCCGACACCAGCCATACTTCCAGCCTCCCGTCCTTTATGACAGCCGAAGGCAGAACATCCCTGAACGCCTCGCGCATATAATAATGCAGCGGCTTCCAGGTGCCGTACCAGTCGCGGCTCGACCACGAGGCCACGGGCCAGCAGTCGTTGATCTGCCATACCAGGCTTCCCCAGCACAAAGGTTTGTCCCTGCGGTGCGACTCGATGGCACGGCGTATGATATCACCTTGCGCAATCTGGCTGAGATAGATGCTCTCGCTGAAGCTGGATGGAGTGGTGTACTCGTCGGCGAGCTTGTTCATTATGCGCTGGTTGGCAACGGTTCCTCCCCTCTGATGGAACATTATCACCTCGCTCCCCGCATCGAGCCCGCAAGTATCGGGAGCGAACTGTGCGAGGGTCTCGATACCGGCAAACGACTGGAAGCCGTACTCGCTGTAGAAGCGGCTGTGATGCTCCTCGAAAGCAGTACTGGGGATGCGCTGCGCCCAGGGTGTCCAATAATGGAAATCCGCCTTCAGAGGGTCCATGTTGCGCCCGTCTTCGGGGCTCCATGGCGATGTGGGCGAATAGCTCACGCCACAGCACAGGCTGTCCACTACGGCCGGAAGGTCGTGATAATACTGCTGCCGGTACTGAGCCACGGCCGTTTCGTCAAAAGGCCTGCCGGTCCGGACGCCCCAGCCGTACCACATTTCACTGCATTCGTTATTGCCGCACCACAGTGCTATGCAGGGGTGATTCCTCAGGCGTCGCACATTATCGGCGGCCTCGTCCAGAACGCTCCGGCGGAACTCTCCTTCATAAGGATAGATGCTGCAGCTGAACATGAAGTCCTGCCAGATGAGCACTCCGGCCTCGTCGCAGAGCGTGTAGAAATAATCGTCTTCGTAAACGCCGCCTCCCCACACGCGAAGCATGTTCATGCCGGCTGCGGCAGCATCGCCCAACACCCGCTCGTACTCACGCTTGCCTACGCGGGGAAGGAAAATATCGTTGGGAATATAGTTGGCGCCTTTCATAAACACCGGCACCCCGTTGAGCAGGAAGCGGAAACTGCATCCTTGAGCGTCACTCTTGCGCTCCAGCTCTATGCTGCGTATTCCCACCCGGTCGGAGCGGGAGTCCAGCACGGAGTTTCCGTCAAGCACCTGAGCGGTAAAAGAATATAAATACGGTTCGCCCAGCTCGCGTGTCCACCATAACTTGGGCTTTCGAATGGTAAGAGGCACGAAGACGCGGTTTAACCCCTTTTTGAGGGCGGTTCTGAGCACCTGCGGCTTAAGGCCTTCGGCACTGACGAGCACCGACGCGGAAGCAACATCGGCATCGGAGAGAATGTCCAGCTCGACACTCAGCTGAGCCTTTTTGGCGCTAACGCTTTGCTGGCGGTAGTAAACATCTTCGATACGGACTGTGCTCCAGCCCTCGAGGCGCACCGGACGCCAGATGCCTGAGGTCACGATGCGCGGGCCCCAGTCCCAGCCGTAATGATAGCCCGCCTTGCGCGCAAATATACTTATCTTGCGGTCAAGGAGCCCGCCGTTGAAGCTTTGGTCGTTGCCCGGATCGTAATGCTCCGGATAGGCCTCCCACTTGGGCATATCCACCTTCACGGGCGAGTGGAACAGCACTTCCAGCACGTTGCCGCGTGGCTTTAACAAACTCTCCACCCCCACTCTCCAGCGCCGGAACATATTGTCGGCGCTGAGCACTTTCTCTCCGTTCAGCTTAACTTCGGCGTAGGTATCCAGGCCGTCGAAGCATAAGTCTATGTGACCGCAATCAAGAAGTGACTCAGCCACATCGAAACTGCGCCTGTACAGCCAGTCTTCTTTATCCACCCACTGCACAGAGCGCTCACCGAAGCCGATATAGGGGTCTTCGATGACGCCGGCAGCCATAAGGTCGGTATGCACAGTGCCCGGCACCGTGGCGGGATAGAAATTGAACCCGCGGGCCTGACGCATCTCCCACCGCCCGTCCAGCGGCTGCACGGAAGGGGAAGCGAGTGCGAACGTACAGCAGAGCCCCGCAAGGCACGTCAGCAGCGTGCGCCTCATTGGCCGAAGTTCATTATGGCGTCAACGGCCTCGTCCTGGCTGTCGGTGATGGTAAGCAGCAGATCTTTATAACGCCCGTTGGCAAGAAGGGCCTCGAGCAGGGGGTAAACGGGAACTTCGCGGTTGAAAAAATCGACGCCAAGGAACACCATCGGGCTCGACAGGCCCACGGTTTTATAGTGGTTCTGGGCTGCATCCTGGAAGATCTCCTGAAGGGTACCGGCCGAGCCGGGAGTATAGATTATACCGCCCTTGGCAATGGTAAGGAGTATATCTTCCCGCATGCTGTTCTGGAAATACTTGGCTATGTCGGTGGCAAAAGGCGTGGCGGGCTCGTGGCCGTAGAACCAGGTGGGAATACCCAGACTGCGGAAACGGTTCTGCGGGAAGCGTGCACGCACTTCGAAAGCCGTGCGCAGCCAACCCGGATCGCGGAAAGTGGGTGCGACCTGCAACATTGCGAGCGCCTCTTCGAATTCTTCTGGCGTGCGCCCCGCCATCCAGGCGCCCAGATGAGTTGCCTCCATGGCACCGGGGCCGCCGCCGGAAGCCATCAGCTTGCCTTTTTCGGTAAGCGTCTTGCTGATGAGGGCCACCTTACGGTATTCGGCGTCGGTACGCTTGATTACGTGACCTCCCATGATAGCCACCACCTGCCTCTCGCCGTAACGGCTCAGGAAATCGCCCATGGCGTCTTCGATAGCCCTGTCGTGTAGGGTGCGGCCGAGGGTTTCCCGTATTTCGTTGCACTGCTTGCCCTTGTCGATGTAGTCGTTGTACACCCGCGTGTCGAAACAAGTGGCAAAGCTGTCTTCATGCTCGGGATCGTAGCCTTCGTATAGCTCGGTTGCCGTGTAAAGCTTGCCCCGGAAAGTGCTGTAGGCCAGCCCAAGGCGCGGGAACACCAGGCAGGTGCTGCCGATCTGGCCTTCCATGGCGGCGGGGATGTCGCAGCCGAAGAAGAAACAGTCGCAGAAACGGTGGCCTGCGGCTATGTACTGCGGCACCTGGCTGAAATCGATATACTGAAAAACGTAGTGGGAAATGAATCCCGACTCATCGGGGCCTGGCAAGGTGGAGATACTCTCTACCTCCCTGTACGAATGGGAAGACATAGGCTAAACGGTTTGCAATTATGCAAATATACAAAAAAACGCTGTTATAGGCAATGGTCCCGGGCGAAGGCCTCCATACGCTCCTCCAGAAGCGGGAACTGCCCGCCCTCGATGCGGCTTGAACAAACCCTTACTCCGTGCCGGCTGCTGCCCATCTTATCAAGACTGACCGTGCTTACGCCGTAAGCGATAAGTTCATCCACCAACGTGGCGCTGTCCATTCCCGGATAACTGAGAGTAAAGAAGAATCCGTCCGCAATCGGGCCCCGCCCGTCAGACTCGTAGCTGATAGAGAAGCCGTTGCGCAGGAATATTTCTTTCATTCGGGCCGCACGGGTACTGTATCCGGAGATATCTTCCAGGAAATTGAGGCTCCCCGCGCAGCTACCCTCCATCATGGCGGCCAGGCCCCACTGCGTACTTGCAGTACAGCCCGAAGTTATCATATCAAGTATTCCGCCGGTGATGGTTAGCCCGAAGATTCCGGTACCGCCGTAACGGGCTGCAAGCGCCGGGAAAGTGCGGTTGTAGAGCTCCTCGCCCACGCACAGCACTCCTATCCTCTGGCCGGCGTACGAGAAAATCTTTGAACCCGACAACAGAAGCATGTAATTGCCGGTATAGCGCGCAACGGTGGGAGGATAAGGCTCGCAGTACGGCACCCCGAAGCCGCCGCGGGTATCCATGCAGAAATATGCAAGGTCTTCAATAACGATGGTATCGCTCTCCCGGGCCACACGCGCAATTGCAGCCACTTCCTCCTCCGAAAGGCACATCCACGAGGGGTTGTTGGGATTGGAGTACACAACGGCCGCATAGTGCCCGCCGGAGAGTTCGCGCCGGAGTTCTTCTTCAAATCCCCCGGCTCTCAAATCGGCAGCCTCAACCCCTTTCCAGGACAGTCCAAGGATAGCGAACTGCTGCTTGTTGGCCGAGAAGCTGGGCTCGAGCACAAGTATTTTGCTTCGCTCCGGACGGCACTGCCCGGCCGCCGCAAACGCCCCGAAGGCCCCCAGCATCGACCCGGTGGTGGGAATATGGTACTTGGGAGCGAGCTCGATATCAAGGAAGGCCTTGACAAAGCGGGAAGAAGCCTCTTTAAGGACCGGCAGGCCGTCGGTGGGGGGATACTTCGACCCAACTCCGGCGTCGAGAGCCGCTTTTTCGGCCTCAATTCCAATCTTGTTGGGAGCGAATCCCGGGGAGCCCAGTTCCATATGTATGACGGGAATTCCCGTAGTGGTTTCAAGATATGAAGACAATTTGGCGTTGTCCATAATGGTTGCCGCACCCGGGCTGATAACGTTGCACTGGCGGCACGCCTCCTCCATTACCTCTTGGCTGAATACTCTCATCGCTTTAGTTTTGAACAAATTTAAGAATAATTAGTTAATCTCCATCAGCCTCTTCTCGAACTCATCGTTCCCGCATACAGCGGCGTTGCGAAGCTTGACCCTGTAATTATAGACCGTAGAGGGCGATTTCTTGAGGAAACTGGCAATCTTGGACGACTCGCTCACACCAAGGCGTATGAGCGCAAATATCCTCAGCTCGTTGTTCAGGCGTCCCTCCTTGAGATTCTGTCCAATGCGCTCATCTTCACGCAGGAGGGAGTTGAGCTGGTTCACGAAATCGGGAAATGCGGAAAGGAAGGTCTTGTCAAACTCCTCATACAGCAGCGCCCTTTCATTGTCGATGAAATCGTCCGACTTGAGAGCCTGGAGAATATCGTTTATGTCACGCGATTTAGCCGTCACCCTCAAACTCGAGCGGTATCTTTCAAGGCTGCTTATCTGAGAAGAAAACTGCGACAGATAGCGCCCCAGGCATATATCCTTAATCTCGTTTGCCTCCTTAAGCCGGTGCACGCTATCTTCAAGGCTGGCGTTCATTGTGCGTATCTTGCGATGGTATTTACGCAGTATAAGCAAAATCAATACTGCTGCAGCCACCAGAAGCAGGAGGATTATCACCGAGCCTTGGAGCAATGAAAGGTTTTTCTTCTCGATGGAGTTGTATTCATTGGTTATTTCCGGAAGTATGGCGGCGATTTCACTAAGGCAAAGGTTCTCATCGCTTTCGGTAGCCTCCTCGTAAGCAAGTGTAATGTAAGAATATGCCTTGGCGACCTGTCTTTTGTCCATCATTAGACGTGCAGTATTTACCAGCGCGCGGGGCGACTTGACAGGTATCAGCATATGGTAACGGGCGCTGGAGGCAAAGTATTCCAGAGCTTTATCAATGAGCCCCTGAGCTTCAAAAGTCTTTGCTATCCAGTAGTGGAGGGAAGCCAGATCGTCAACCGACACATCTCCGGCCGCCAGATAGGTCTCGATCATGGTGCGCGCCTCTTCCGGCATGCCGTTTTCAATCATAATACCGGCATTGACGGTATAATAATCCTTTGTATCGTTACGCACGGCGTCACGCGTCAGGACCTGGTACTTATGCTCCATAGCGTGATAGCTGTCTTTGAGCACTTTGTCTTTGGTAGTGAGGGTGAGTCCGTGATAAATCGAATGGAGGGTCTGATAGTATTCCGCCGACGAGCCGGAGGCAAACGCAGCGAGAGTATCGGCCATCTGCACTTCCTGAAGAGCTTCCCGGTACAGGCCCGAAATCAGATACCGCCGGGCCAGGCTGAGCTTGGCGTCATTGATGTAAGCCTGGTTGCCGCACAATGCAGCAAGAGTGTCTTTAAGATGGGCATAAGCGAATGCCGAATCGAGATTATACTTCAGGTACTCGTCGAGGAGAGCGTCGCACACGAGGAATTTCTCTTCGGAGTCCGAAGCCGAAGAGAGTCTGTCACGCAAATCGATCAGGCGTGATTCCTCCTGGAACGCTATATCATCGCTTCTGGCTATGGTTTTGTCCAGCTCGGCAATTTCGCGCTGCCACCCTACCTGATTATCAGCCACATGAGAGCAGTTGGGCAAGAAGCATAAAGCGCCAAGCAGCAGAAGCGTAAAATGTGTTTTCATCTCGAGTGCTTTTATGTTTGCAAAGTTAAAAAAGTTCATAAAAATCCAAATTATTTATCTACTAAATTGCACTTCCCGCCATTTTTGCAATTCACTTATTGTTAGCGCTTTACAAAGCCCCCTCCAGCGCCTTGCATCTACTAATTTGCATTTTATTATTGTACACGCACGCGAGAATTCCTATTTTTCGGCAACTAAGTTTAATCATTTCTTAACTATGCAACACAAAAAACTGTTCATTGTACTAGCTACTCTGCTGGGTATGGCGGTTTCTTTTGGCGCTTACGGCCAGAAGATTACGGTGCGTGGTACCGTGACCGACTCGGAGGGTCCCGTCATCGGGGCCGTCGTGAGTTCGTCGGGTGCCAATGCCGTTACCGACCTGGATGGTGCGTTCAGCATAAACGTACCCTCCGACGCCACCCTCGAGATTTCGGCTTTAGGGTACAAAACTCTTTATGTACCGGTTAACGGCCAGGCTCAGCTCTCCCTTAAACTGGAAGAAGACAGCTTTATGCTGGGAGAAGCGGTAGCCGTCGGTTATGGTACCCAGAAAAAGGAAAACCTTACCGGTGCTGTTTCAGTTATCAAATCTGAGGCCCTTCAAGACAGGGCAGCCCTGGATGTCGGCCACATGCTCCAGGGTACGGTTCCCGGCCTCAACGTCACATCAGGTTCCGGCCGTCCCGGCCAGGGAGTCGACCTGAACATCCGCGGTTGGAACTCCATCAACGGCGGTTCCCCGCTGGTGCTGATTGACGGTGTGGAAGGCGACATCCAATATGTAAATCCTGCCGACGTGGACAACATTTCGGTCATCAAAGATGCCGCGGCAGCGGCCATCTACGGAGCCAAAGGTTCCGCGGGCGTGGTGCTGGTCACCACCAAGAGCGGTACCAAAGAAAAAGACGGACGCGCCAAGATTTCGTACAGCGGTCGCTTCGGCGTGACTGCACCCACCACAAGCACGGATTTCGAATCCCGCGGTTACGACCATGTGTACACCACCAACCTGTTCTGGTCGCGCTACAGCCCCGGCACCCTGTACGCCAATTACTCCGACTCCGACATGCAGGAGCTATGGGCGCGCCGTAACGACGTGGTGGAGAACCCCGAGCGCCCGTGGGTAGTGGTGAGCAACGTGGACGGCAAGGACGTCTATAACTACTATGCCAACACCGACTGGTACCATGTGCTCTACAACGACATCAAGCCCACCACCAGCCACATGGTCACCATGAGCGGCGCCACCAACGCGGTCAAATATCTGGTATCCGGCGGATATACCTACGAGCAGGGTATGTTCAAAGACAATCCCGACAATTACAAGAGGGTGAACCTGCGCGCAAAGATATCCTTCGACGTGACCGACTGGCTCCGGATAGGCTCCAATACAACTTATTTCAACAGCGCCTACTTCTATCCCGGACAGTCAAACATAAGCAACAACTTCGCCAAGAGCACAGTGCACGCCCTGGCCAGCTACCCTGCATACAACCCGGACGGCTCCAATGTGTACCTGACCAAATACAACGGCTATGAAGTCATGGACGGCTTGATGATGCTCCTGAACAGCGATCACTTCAACGACGACCACGTGGACAACATAGGCGAAACGGTAGACTTCACCCTGACCCCTCTCAAGGGCCTTACCGTCAAGGGCGACTACACATATACTTTCAGGCACAAGCGCTACCTCAACCGTTCGGTTAACGGAGACTATTCCAAGTATCCTCTGGAATACCTTGTCAAGAACGACAAGGACGGCTTCTACGATATCCTTTCCGAACAGTCCAACGTCGATACATATCAGGTTTACAACCTTTACGCCACCTATGAGCACAGTTGGGCCAACGCACACAACTTCAAGGCAATGGCCGGTGTCAACTACGAAAAGCGCTGGATCAAAGACCTCTCGGCAAAGGGCTATAACCTGTATTCCACGGCCCTGAACGACCAAAGCCTGGTCGGCCCCGATCCGGCCGACCCCGACGGCAAGAAGCGCATGGAGACCGGCGGCGGCCAGAACGAGCTCAAGACTGCCGGTTATTTCACCCGTATCAATTACGACTACAAAGGACGTTACCTCATTGAGCTGAATGCCCGTTACGACGGCTCGTCCCGCTTCCTTCGCGGCCACCGCTGGGTGTTCTCCCCTTCGGCTTCAATTGGTTGGAGACTCTCCGAAGAGCCTTTCTTCCAGCCGCTTAAGACCTGGTGGGACAACGCCAAGATACGTTTCTCATACGGCCAGCTCGGAAACCAGCAGATGAGCAACTACTATCCTGCCATCCAGACTGTGAGCACAAGCGGCAAGTCGTCTTACCTCCTCGGTGGCGCCAACCTGCCCCAGGCCTCCCTGTCAGCTCCGGTCTCGTCGGGTCTTACCTGGGAACGCTCCATCCAGAGCAACCTCGGTATCGACCTCGCATTCTTGGGCAACCGTCTGGAATTCAGCGCCGAAGGATATATCCGCGACACTAAGGACATGCTTACCGCCGGTGAGCCACTGCCCGCAGTGTTCGGCGCCAGCGTTCCTAAGGAAAACACCGCCGACCTCCGCACCAAAGGTTACGAACTTACCCTCAGCTGGAGAGACTCCTTCAAGCTGGGCGGAAAGCCTTTCAACTACGGAGCCAGCGTAGTGTTCAGCGACTATGTTTCGCATATCACCCGCTTCAACAACCCCGACAAGCTCTTTGCCAAGACTTACTGGGAGGGTATGAAGTACGGCGACATCTGGGGCTATCACGTCGACGGACTCTTCGCCACCGACGAGGAAGCAGCCTCCTACAACATCGACCAGTCGAAGGTCAACGACTCGCAGATCTTCCCTACCACCACCACTTCGCCCAACGGCCTGTACGCCGGCGAAATGAAGTTCGCCGACCTCGACGGCGACTTTGCCATCAACAAGGGAGAAGAGAGAGTGGGCAAGAGCGGAGACTGGCAGGTCATCGGCAACAGCCAGCCCCGTTACAACTACGGTCTCAACATGAATGCCTCTTGGAACGGCTTCGACCTGGGAGTTTTCTTCCAGGGTATCGGCCACATGGACTGGTATCCGCCGGCAGGCTTCAGGTCGTTCTGGTTCCTGTATGACCGCCCCTACCAGACATTCGTCCCCAGGGACTTCCTGGCCGACTGCTGGAGCGAGGAGAATCCCAACGCATACTATCCCCGTCCCCACGGCTACGTTTCTATGAACGATACCCGTCCCCTGGGTGTCAACAACGACCGTTACCTGCAGAACATCGGTTACCTGCGACTGAAGAACCTTACCTTCGGTTACACACTTCCCGACAAGCTCACCAAGAAAGTTTCCATCCAGAAACTGCGTTTCTATTTCACCGGCGAGAACCTCTTCTACTGGGCTCCCGGCCTCCACGGCAAATACGTCGATCCCGAACTTGCCCAGACGGGCGGTACCGGGCGCGTGTATCCCTGGCAGAAGAATTTCATCTTCGGCATTGACATAACCCTCTAAAGAATCCTGCAATGAAAAAGATATTATACTCCTTGATGTTAGTGCTTGCCGGGTTCGCATTTACCGGCTGTGACGACCTTCTGGACGCAGTGCCTCTGGACAAAATGACTCCGGACACCTATTTCAAGAACGAGGGCGAGCTCAAAGCATTCGCCATTGTATTCTACGAGGCGTTCCCCGAAGGCGACCTTTACATTTCGAACGACGACCACTACACCCAGAACAATATGTCCAACGAGGAAATGGGCAAACGTACCATTCCTGCCAGCGGAAGCGGCTGGAGCTGGGGCGCTCTTCGAAACATAAACACCTTGCTCGAAAACCTCTCCCACTGCCCCGACGCTGCGGCACACGCCAAATACGAGGCCCTGGGAAGATTCTTCCGCGCATATTTCTATTTCAATAAAGTCAAGCGCTTCGGAGACGTGCCTTGGTACGACAGCGTGGTCGGCTCCACCGAAAAGGAGAAACTCAACCGTCCCCGCGACTCCCGCGAGTTCATCATGGGCAAGATGATCGAAGACCTTGATTTCGCCATTGCAAACCTTCCTACCGACAAGAACGTGTACGAAGTGACCAAATGGACTGCCATGGCACTCAAGTCACGGGTCCTGCTGTTCGAAGGCACCTTCCGCAAATATCACGCGGGCGATGTGTTCCTCAGCACCCTCCCCTCCGACGCCCACGACTATAAGTGGTATCTGAACGAATGCGCCAAGGTGTCGCTTGAATTCATCCAGACCAGCGGCTACGGCCTGCATCCGAGCTATTTCGAACTCTTCCACACCATGAATGCCTCCGACCTTATGGACGAGGTGATCCTGGCCCGCGACTACAACAAGACCTATGGCGCCTACCACAACTCCGGAAGCACCATGAACACGGGTTCCAGGGGCTGCCCTTCCGTGACCAAGAAGCTCATTGCCAGCTACCTCATGAAGGACGGCTCACGCTTTACCGACATCCAGGGCTGGCAGACCATGGATTTCCAGCAGGAAGTTAAGGACAGGGATACCCGTCTGGCCGCCAGCATCCGTACTCCCGGATATAAGCGCATGGGCGAGAGCAGCACCACATCCCCCGACTTCAAGGTTACATTCTCCGGCTACCATCCCGACAAATACGTCACCACGGTCGACCAGGACACCAACAATGCATCCGACATCGACCTGGTCCTCTTCCGGACCGGAGAGATTCTTCTGAACTACGTAGAGGCCGTGGCCGAAGCGGGCACCATAACCCAGGCAGACCTCGACCTGACCGTCAACCAGTTACGCAAGCGCGGCGGCATCTCCAAGGCTTTGACCCTGAGCGAGGCCAACGCCAGTCCCGATCCGTTCTTGACCGACGCATCCTGGGGCGGCTACCAGAGCCCCGTGCTGCTTTCCGACCCCAACAAGGGCGTGATTCTCGAAATCCGCCGCGAGCGTGCCATAGAGCTCGCCCAGGAAGGCTACCGCTACTACGACATCATTCGCTGGAAGGAAGGCAAAGTGTTCGAGGCCCCCTTCTACGGCATGTACTTCCCCGGCGTGGGCGTATATGACGTCGACGGCAACAGCACCAACGACATCGAGATATTCGAGACGGCATCTTCGTCCAACGCTTCGAGCACCAAGAAGCTCAACGACGAGATCTTCCTGACCAACGGTAACTCCGGTCTTGTATGGCTGCACAAGAATATTATCCGCAACTGGGACGAGAACAAAGATTACCTGTATCCCATCCCTACCGACGACCGTAACCTTACCGGCGGCGCTCTTACCCAGAACCCCGGCTGGAACGACGGACTTAATTTCTAATCGGACTGCACCATGAAGAAAATATTTACTTACCTGTCAGTTTTAGCGCTTCCGCTGCTGCTCTTTTCCTGTACCAAAAAGGCACCCGAAGCGCCGGTATCCAAAATGAAGGGCGTCTTCTACACCAGCATCCCCGCCTCCGGCGAGACGCTCGAACTCCTTCCCGGGAAGTCCAAGAGCCTCGACCTGCGCGCCTGCGCCCAGGAGGTGTCAGATATGTACGTATCGATGTCTTTCAAGGTCGATCCCGATGCGGTGGCCGCATACAACAGCGCCAACGGAGCATCTTGCGAGATGCTGCCCTCTTCCGCCTTCGAATTCACGAAGAACGAAGTCATGCTTCCCAAATACAACAAGGCATCCACTACCGCCAAAATCCGCGTAACGGCTACGGGCCTCGAGGACAACAAACCTTACGTGCTTCCCGTTACCATCGACAAGGTCGTGGGCACCGACAACTGGGAACTCACATCCTCGCCGGTTGCCTTCATCAAGGTGATCCAGGTCAACACCGGCCCCGAGGGCGGCGACGGATCGAAAGAATATCCTTACATCCTCGCTACTCCCGAAGACATGGCCAAGATGAACGAGAAACTCAGCTCGGAGGAGATGGTCTACTTCCGCATGACCAACGACATCGACATGTCCGGCATCGACAACTGGATACCTCTTAACTACCAGTCACCGTACGACAAGGCCATCGATTTCGACGGCGCCGGCCACACTGTTACCGGTTTCCATTGCAACTTCGCCAGCTATCCCAGCTTCTTCGGAGTCATGAACGGCATCTGCCACGACGTCACTTTCCGTGATGCGGTCATCGAGAGCGGCGGCGACTCCGGATGCGGCATCCTCGGCGGCTACGGCGGCTCTGGAGCCGTCCATTGCGAGGTAATGCGCGTGCACGTCAACGGCTCCGTTACCCTCACCGGCAACAAGACCGGCGTGGGCGGTATGTTCGGCACCCTTGGCAACGCCACCATCATGGCCAGCTCGGCCGACTGCGTGGTAACATCCGGCAGGAACTTTGTCGGCGGCCTTTACGGCTATGCAAAGACTAACTGCGTAGTAACCGACTGCTGGACTTCCGGCACCGTTACAGGAGCACAGCGAGTGGGCGGTATCGGCGGCGGCACCGACAAGACCGGAACCGGAGTGCAGATCATCAACTGCTACAGCACAGCCAAAGTTTACGGTGGATTTGCCCTGGGCGGCATCGGCGGTTTCTACAACCTCGACAATGCCGACGGCACTCCCGATCTGTCACATCCCGACAATACAATCATGAACTGCATCGCCTGGAACGAAGAAATCAAGGCCAACTCCACCACCGCAGGTGACCTGAGCCACTACAGCATCGGCATGGTGATAGGCTACACGTCCCTGAACAACACCCACATCGGATGTATCCGCAGGAGTGACGCCGCCTACAATACGGCCATCTTATTCGACTACTCCGACGCCTTTGCAATCTACGACCAGGACGACTCTTCGCCCAATTCGCCTCTGATGGTGAACGCCGTGGCAGGAGCCAACTACAACTTCCCGTACCACGGCAAGGCGGCCCCCGCAGGCAAGAGCCTCTCCGAGGTTGCCAAGGGTCTTGGCTGGAGCGACAGCGTATGGGACTTCAGCGGAGAGATTCCCGTTATCAAGGCAGACGCCACCTTTGTTCCCGTTGAAGACGTCAACGGCGAGGGCGGCATCGGCGACTGGGATGAAAACAAAATCAATTAAGCACGAGCCGGTATGAAACAGTATATTAAATCAATTCTTGCCATCGGACTCACTCTGTCCGTGGCCTGTGCTTGCAACAAACAGAGCAGCGACATTCCTGCTCCCGCACAAAAGATTACCGTCAGCGCAACCCTGCCAGACGCCGCCACACGAGTAGCGGCTGCCGACAGGGAAGGCGCACAAGGCCTTTCCTGGGTCTGGGAAGAGGGCGATGCCATCAACCTCATCGGCGCCACCTCGTCGGTGCTCTCCATCAACGAAGGATTCACCGCCAAGAAAGCCACTTTCTCCGGCAAACCCGCCACGGGAGATGTCTTTTCTATTGTTTACCCCGGTTCCAAGAATCTGCCCGACCTTGAAGCACTTTCATTTGCCGAACAGGCCCAGAAAAGCGCATCAAGCAAGGACCACCTGCAGTATTATGCTGCGCTCCAGGGTCTAAAGTCCATCGGCAGCTTTGAATTCAGCCCCGCTTGGGCAAGCGCCAACGGTGCAGAGTTCAAGCAAGGCGGCGTGATCAAGATCGCCGCCACCATGCCAGCCGGCACCGCAAAAGTGAACCGTGTCACCATCAAGGCATCCGCTCCGGTATTCCATTCCGGCAACGGCGAGGGCATGACAGACGCTCTTTCGGTTGCAATTGAAGACGGCACCTTGCCTTCCGACATGGCCCTCACCGCCTGGCTCATGACCTCCTGGTTCGACGACGCAATCCCTGCAGGCACCGCCCTGCAGCTAGTTGCAGCGGCCGGCGACGACAACTGGCTGTGTGACATTACCTTGTCCGAGGCCAAGACCATCAAGGCAGGCTTTGTCAACACCATCTCTATCGCTGCCGACAAGTGGTACAACACCGGCCGTTACAGCGGTGGCGCCGGTACCGAGGCCAGCCCCTGGATCATCACGAAGCCCGAGCAGATGCTCTTTATCAAAGAAGATCTGGTGGCCGACGACATACGCTACTTCAAGCTGGGAGCCGACATCGACATGTCGGAGATTTCCGGCTGGGAGCCTCTCAACTACGCCAGCCCCTACACCAAGAAGATCGACTTCAACGGCGACGGACACACTATCTCCAACTTCAAGTGCGACTGGTCCAGCTACCCGAGTTTCTTCGGGGTACTGTACGGCAAGTGCTACAACGTCTCCTTCACCAATGCAGTCATCGACTGCAGCAACAACTCCGGCTGCGGTATCCTGGGCGGATACTGCGGAACCGGTGACCTGATTGGTGAGGCAGACCACGTCCACGTACAGGGCAAGGTCACTCTCTCCGGCAACAAGACCGGCGTGGGCGGTATGTTCGGCCTGATCGGCAACGGAGTCCTCAACGCCTGCTCGGCCGACTGCGACGTGTATTCCGGAAAGAACTACGTCGGCGGACTCTTCGGCTACTCCAAGAAGGCCATCGTACAGAACTGCTGGACCTCCGGCAGCGTGCGCGGCGACCAGAGAGTCGGCGGCATCGGCGGCGGCCTGAACGGCGACGGTGATTCCATCATCAACTGCTTCTCCACCGCCAAGCTTGACGGGACTGAAGACTTTGCCGCAACACGTTCCGTGGGAGGCATCGTAGCTCACGCCAACCAGGACAAGGGCGACCAGAACGAGACCCGTATGCCGGGTAACGTAGTCAAGGGCTGCATAGCCTGGCAGGACGCCATCAAGACACGTACCTACTTGGGCGCCGAACTGGGAGGCAACGACTGGTACAGTGCAGGTGCAATCGTAGCATTCGGTTCCACCCATAACACCTATGCCGACTGCTACCGCAAGGCCGACCTCGACTTCCGCGATTACGCCGATCCTTTCCTCCTGTACGACCAGGAGAACACTTCGCCCGATTCGCCCCTAGTGGTCAAGCCGGTCGAAGGCAATACTCACAACTATCCTTATCACGGCAAAGCAGCCGCTGCAGGCGCCACCATCAGCCAGCTGGCCCAGAGCCTTGGCTGGAGCGCCGAAGTATGGGACTTCAGCGGCGATATTCCTAAGCTCAAATAAAACATGAAACACAGATTGACATACTCGTGGGTGATCCTCCTCAGCCTTCTCGCATTTTCGTGCGAGAAGCCGAGCGATTACTCCATACCAAGTCCTGACGAAATCAACCACAACGGAAACGGCCAGGACAACCACGGTTCAGGCAATAACGAAGGGCAGCAAGGGCAGCAGGAGCCTCACCCATGGGATGCCAATCGCGGGAAAGTTGTACTTCCTCACGGCGAAGGCTGGTCTTCCGCCAGCGTCACCGACGGGATAACGTATTACAGCTTTGTAGGCAAGGAACCAGTTTCCAAAGCGATGCAGAGGATATTTGTCGCCGACATCGACATGTCCAAGGGCAAGTACAAACTGGGCATGACATACAATTCAACCCGCAGCACCACCTCCACCATCTTCAAGAACACCAAGGCGCTGGTAGCCATGAACGGCGGTTATGAGCTTGCCTCTATCGTAATCAAGATAGCAGGCTCATACAAATCGTGCATGCCCAACAACAACATAGGCGACACCGACGTGCCCAACTGGAAAAACGAGGGAGCCCTCTATTTCTCCGACGGCACCGACCCCCGCATCCGCTACGACGGCAAAGACCTGTCCATCACCGCACAGCGCAATTTCTACTACACAAGCAAGGAGCAGAACATACTCACCAGCGCGCCTATGCTTGTGAACGATTTCGAGCCTGTCGGACAGTCTTTCGTATGGTTTGCAGGAAACTTGAATTCGCTTAATTACGAGGATCCCCAGCGCCACCAGGGCGTGCGCCACCCCCGCACCGTGATCGCCACCACCGAGAATAATCATCTGCTGATGATTGTCATCGACGGGCGCCGCAGCGGCATTTCGGAGGGCATGAGCGCCAAAGAGGTTACAGGCTTCCTGGTGTCCAACTTCAATCCCCAATACGCTCTCAACCTCGACGGCGGCGGTTCGTCCTCCATCTGCATATCGGGCCAGGGAAATGCTGAAACGCATCTTGTCAACTATCCCGTCGACGACGACACGGCCAACGGAGAACGAAAAGTTACGTCCCATTTATACATAGTAGCAAAATAGCAGTTTTATGAACAGATACGTAAAATACATTGTCCTTTTGCCCGCAGCACTCACGCTGGCTCTTTCCTGCGTCAAGGAGCAGCCCGCTCCCGGGGAGCAGCGCGAGATGGTAACCATCAGCGCAAGAGTCTCCGACGATCCGCTCACAAAAGTGATTTTTGACAAAGCCGACGGCGACGGGCTTTCCCTCGCCTGGGACGACGGCGACTGCCTGACGGTCATTTCCGGTTCTAAGTCAGCGCAATACGAAATCCAGGAAGGCTACACCGAGCACGAAGCCAAGTTCCGCGGCCCCGCCGTGACTGGTGACAAGTTCACCATCATCTATCCCGGCGACTACAGCAGCCTTTCCGAGGCCGAGGCGTTCTACTCCACCGAGCAGGTGCAGAACGGCAACGACAATATCGATCATCTGCGCTATATTGCCGTACTGCAGGATATTGACACCAACGATGATATAGTGTTCAGCTCCGACTGGGCCGCCGCCCACGGCGGAATCCTCAAGCAGTGCGGAGTGGTGAAGTTCATTCTCACCCTTCCGAACGATATCACCTCGCCCCGCAAGCTTACCCTCAGCGGCGCGGGCAAGGATATCTCGGTGAGCATCAAGAACGTCAACCTCACCAGCAGCCACGTCCTGACCGCCTACGCCGTCATCCCCTGGGACATTACTATCCCTGCCGGCACCAAGCTGAGTTTTACGGTGACGGGAAGCGACGGCGGCACCTGGGTACGCACCCAGACCGTCTCCAAACTCACCGAACTCAAGCCGGGAGTACAGAGCATCTTCCGCCTTACCAAGGGCTTCAACGAGCAGATGTTTGCCGGCGGAAACGGCACCGAGAGCTCTCCTTACCTCATTTCGGGAGCCAGGCACATTCAGAACATGCACGCGAGCGGCATTCTTGAGCAGGGCAAGAAGACCTGGTTCAAGATGACAGACGACGTGGACATGTCTGTGCTCAGCACACCTTGGCAGCCTCTCAACCAAGTCAATCCCTACAGCTGCGAAGTTGACTTCGACGGCGACGGCCACACCATCGACAAGTTTACCTGCAACGTCACCGACGCCTGCCCCGGATTCTTCTCCGTGCTTTACGGAGACATGCACGACGTCAAGTTCACCAACGCCCAGATTGACAAGACCAACGACAACGGAGGCCACCCCTGCGGCATCATAGCCGGTTACGGCGGCTACGGCGGCCGTCCCGCCAAAGTATGGAACGTTCACGTCAACGGTACCGTTAATTCCACCAAAGTCAACGGTGTCGGAGGCATGTTCGGACGTATCAACGCCATAGACATCGAATCTTGCTCTGCCGACTGTACAGTCAACAGCAAGAACGACTTCTCAGGCATTCTCTTCGGCTACGACGCAGGTTTTTCAATCATCAGGAACTGCTGGACGGCAGGCACCCTCAAAGGCGGCAACAAGTCCGGCGGCATAGGCGGCGGCTTCATCAAGTCCTCGACGTCCATTTACAACTGCTACTCCATTGCCGAAGTCAACGGTTCCTTCCAGGCCGGAGGCATACTGGGGCATGCAAACATGGACAAGAAAGGCGATAACGCCACTCTTGAACCCGGCAATCACATCGAAAAGTGCATCGCCTGGAACTCAAGCATCAAGTCAACGGCCACCGATGCAAACGAGCATTACAGCAGCGGCGTGATCGTCGGCTACACCGCGGTCAAGAACTACCTGGCGGACTGCTACCGCAAGGCCGATATCAGTTTTACCGAGTGCCCCAAGAACACCTCCCTTGGATATGGCGTCACCAATCAGGAGAACGCCAGTCCGTCGAGCCCTATGACCCACAGTTCCAACACCTACGACTTCGCATACCACGGCAAGGCGGCGGCTTCTGGCAAGAGCCTCAGCCAGGTAGCGCGCGACCTTGGATGGAGCAGCACCATATGGGATATGAGCGGCTCCGTCCCCGTGCTTACCGGCAAGGCTGAATTCTACGATTTCAGCGCCTCCAGCGGAGCTCCTTCAGCTCCCACCGGCAGCAATCCCAAGCCCGGCCAGGGCGAGGTCAGGCCTTCCGCCGGAAACGGCTGGAGCATCGAGACCATCAACGAAGCACTCACCCTGTATTCCTACGCCGGAACCCTTGCCGAGACCGGCAAAGTCGCACGGATTTTCGTGCTCGACCTCGATCTGAACAACCCCAATTACAAGATTAAATTCGTCCACGCTTCTCCTTCCGTCGAGAACTCGGTCGCCCTCGGTTCGCTCGGCAACCAGGGAGTCGCCGCCATCAACGGCGGTTACGAGCAGGGCTCGATAGTGTTCAAGGCCTACGGCATCGGTTATTCCTACATGCCCAACAACGAGATCTCCTGGACAAGCCCCAAGAACGAAGTCAGATATGTTCCCAACTGGAAGAGCGAGGCTGCTTTCTACTACAACAGCAACAGCAATCTCAAGATGAGCTTCGACGGTTACGGACTCTCCATCGACGAGCAGCGCAGATTCTACACCTTCGGCACAGGCGAGTGGGACAACATCGTATCCAGCGCCCCTATGCTCATCAACGACTGGAACCCTTGCGGCACCGTGTTCGTCGATCCTTCGCTGACTGCTGCGCAGATCACCCAGTACGGCGCCTACAGCAACGAAGATCCACGCTACCACCAGTCGCAGACTCACCCGCGTACCGCCATCGCCATAACCGAGGGCAACCACTTCCTGATGGTTACCGTTGACGGACGTCAGACCCAGGCCGTGGGCATGAGCGCCAAGCAGCTTACCAATTTCCTGGTGAACCGCTTCAATCCCCGCTGGGCACTCAACCTCGACGGTGGCGGCTCCACCACAATGAGCATCAGGCGCAGTTCCGGAGTCGAAGTCATCAATTACCCTTGCTCGGACGGTTCCGACGGCACCCACACCGGCGAGCGCAAAGTGACCTCACATATTTGTATAGTTAAAAAGTAATTCGTCATAAATCAGAAAGTTATGAAAAAGATATATCGCACTCCCCTTGTTGAGCAAGTGGACTATTACCTTGAAAACGTTCTGGCGCAGTCTACCGACGGAAGCCTCGTGGACATGCCGGGTGAAGTGGTTTTTGACGACCTTACTTCTTAGCCTTATGAAAGCGCATTATTTGATTATTCCGGTGCTGCTCTCCCTATGTTGCTGCACCAGGGAGGCCCCCGAGCAGGAGTCCCCTGCCGGCACTGTGACCATCTGCGCTTCGGTATCCGAAAGCGAGGGGACCAAGGTGTCCCTCACTCCCGACGGCAACGGCCTGCACCTTGCCTGGGAAAGCGGCGACTGCCTGCGGGTAATTTCCGGGAGCCAGTCGGAGAAGTTCGAGATCAAGGATGACTTCACCGACCACACCGCCCGGTTTACCGGCAAGGCCGTGAGCGGATCTTCATTCGACATCCTTTATCCGGGCGACTTCGCTTCGGCCGAGGAAGTTGAAGGGGCTGAAAACGGAGCTCAGACCCAGAGCGGCAACGCCAACACCGACCACCTGCGTTACGCAGCCTTGCTGAGCGGAGTGGACGACTACACCGACATCACCTTCTCCCCCGAATGGGCGGCCTCACACGGCGGCACTTTCAAGACCGCCGGAGCCATAAGGCTCACCGCAACCTTGCCCGAGGGAGTCTCGCAGCTTAAAGATGTCTCCATCGACCTCGGCGGCCGCAAGCTTTCGCTCGGCCTCAAAAACATCGACGTGTCAAAGAGCGCCCAGGTGCTCGACGCCTACCTCATGACTCCCTGGGAAGACATCGTGCTCGCCGCGGGCGCTAAGGTCGGGGTCAAGATTCACTCTTCCGAGGGCGGGCTTTATGCCACGGAGATTACAATTTCAAAGGGAGCGACTCTCCGCTCCGGGCGCGTTAGCAACTTTGTGATTTCCAAGGGTATAAAGGAGCAGCTTTTCGAGAGCGGCTCAGGCACTGCTGCCGACCCCTGGATCATTGTCAGCACCCGTCAGATGGAGAACATGATGGAACTCTACAAGAAAAGCACCCAGACCGATTTCACCTGGTACTTCAAGCTTGCAGAAGATGTTGACATTTCATCCATAGACTGGGTATCTCTAAACCGCACAAGCCCCTACAAGAGAGGCATCGATTTCGACGGCCAGGGCCACACCATCAGCGGCCTTACCTCGGGACCGGACAACAACTACCCCAGCTTTGCGGGAGTGCTCTGCGGCAACATCAAAGACGTCACCTTCACCGGAGCCACCATCAATGCCGGAAACAACAAGTGCGGCGTGGTGTGCGGATATCTTGGCACCACCGGCGTAGTCGGCAACTGCTCCGGAGTCACAGTCAAGAATTCTACGGTTGGCGGCACCAACAATATGGGTGGATTCGCGGGCCAGGTAGCTTGCGCGGGCATCATCGAAGACTGTCACGTTGAAGATGTTACAATCACTCAGGGCTATACTTCTACCGGACGCGGCACCGGAGGCTTTGCCGGGTCTATCTCTGCCAATCCCACTTTCAGCGGATGCTCATTCAGCGGCAGTGTCACAGGCCTCGCTCAGACAGGCGGATTCTCCGGATATGCCGAGCAAGCAACCTTCAACGGCTGCTTCGTGGAGGACGCCACCATCACAGACACCCACAACGGCAAGAGCACCCGCAGCGCCGGCTTTGTCGGCTATGTGGCTATGGGCGTCAACATCAGTGGCTGCTACGTCAAGAATGCCATCGTCAATGCGCCCAAAGGGCAGCGGATCGCCGGCTTCATCGGCCAGTTGGGCAGTCAGTCCACCGGCAAGAACGCCGACCTGATTTCTGCCAGCTACACGCAGGACTGCACCGTTACCGGCGGCGCACTCAGCGGAGGCTTCGTGGGCGTGCAGTACAACGATATCGAGAAGTGTTATGTCAGCGGCGGCACCGTCACACTCGGCGGCACCAACGGCGGCGGCTTCTCGGGTTTTGCCCAGAACGGCAACCTCATGAACTGCTACACCACCGCTGCGGTGAACGCCGGAGCCAACTCCCCCATCGGCGGCATGATAGGCATCGCCTATGCAGCCACTGTTTATAGCTGCTACACCTCAGGAGCCATTTCCTGTACAGGCGCCAATGTGGGGGCGTTCGTAGGCCAGAGCGCCATAGAAGGCAACAGCCGCCCCGCGCTCGTAGCAAACAGCATCAGCTGGAACGCCGGCCTCCCCGCCATTGCTTCCAATACTGTTGAAGCTACGGTAAGCAATTGCTACATAGGCAATTCCGGCACCGTATCATCGCAGGCAAGCGCGCTTGGATGGAATACCGATATATGGAACCTGTCCGCTGCCCTGCCAACTCTCAAGCCCGGCACAGCCAGTGGAGTTAACGTGGCCTTCATAGGAGACAGCATCACCTGGCAATGGGTCCGCACAGGATTCCATCCCGAGTACTTCGCCGCGCACGAAGGTTACGTCAACAAGGGTATCAGCGGTGAGCAGACTCACCAGATGCTGGCCCGTTACCCCTACGACATGGTGGCGCTGCACCCCAAGGTGGTGGTAATCATGGGCGGCACCAACGACATAGCCAATGCCGTCACCCAGGATGACATAATGGCCAATCTGAAGGCCATGGCAGAGATGTCGGCGGCTGACGGAGCCAAGGTGGTACTGTGCTCCGTCACACCCTGCAACCGCAGATACAGCGCCGTAGGAGGCCCCAAGACCCTCGCCATCCTCCCGCTCAACGAGGCCATCAAAGCCTACGTACAAGAGAAGGGATTCACCTACTGCGACTACTACCCCGTCCTTGCCGACGAGAACGACGGCCTAAAGATAGAATACCAGAACGACGACCTCCACCCCAACCGCGAAGGATACATTGCCATGGAGGCGGTGATTCAGCCAATACTTGATAATTTGTTAAACAACTAATAATTATCGCCTATGACACACACAACGCTCACTTGCGAGTCATACGCATCCCCAACGGTGCGTGTGCTCCAGATTGGCCCGGCCCATTGCATCGCCGGGAGCGACAGGATGTCCGACATGGACAAGAACACTGTTTTTGAGGAAGAATTTGATGATTAGGAGGACACGAGTATGAAAAAGATTATTATCCTTTTGAGCGTGGCCATTGCCGCCCTCGCCGTATCCTGCAACAAAGTTACTCCTCAGGATTCCACACCCGACGCCCCCAAAGGCGAGAAGATCACCATTTCCGTATCACTCTCCGATGCTCTATCCAAGGTTTCACTGACCCAGGATCCCGCAGATCCCGACGGGGCTATCAAGGTTGCATGGGAAGCTACGGACAAGATTTTTGTAATTGATGCCAGCAACCCTAATAACTTTGAAGCGTTTTCAATAGTTGCTGGTAGTATTGACACAGAAAAGCCTTACACTGCAACCTTTGAGGGAACGGCTCCTGATGCAAGCTCGTTCAACATCCTTTATGGCGCTACCAGCGTATCTGCGGCTAATAGCTTTAATAGCGAACAGACCCAGACAGGAAATGCTTCTACCGACCACCTGCAATATAAGGCTCTAGTATCTGGTGTTTCAAGCATCGAGAACATTGAGTTCTCATCGTCTTGGGCCGAAGCTAACGGCGGCAGCTTCTCACAGAACGGAGCGCTCCGCTTACGCATTCAGGTTCCCGCCGAAGTTACCTCTGTCGCTTCTGTATCCCTTACAGCCCCCAGCGCCATATTCAGCGGCTCGGAGACCATCAAAGTCAAATTCAATGCCTCAGTCGAGCCTGTTAACGGCATTATCACAGCATATGCAATGCTCCCTATGGGAGAGGCCATTGAGGTTGCCGAAGGGGATTTCGTACTAACAATAGAAACCGCAGAGGAGATTGAGTACAATAAGACATTCTCTCCAGGCTCCATCTCTTTCAAGCCCGGCCAGACCAACGCTATCAAGCTCAATAAGAACGGCTTTAGTAATAATCTCTTCGCCGGAGGCACTGGTTTGGAAAGCGATCCGTACCTCATCGCCACTGCTAAGCATATGCAGAACATGCATATTGTCATGAAAGACAATGCCATCATTTACTTTAAGATGATTGACGATATCGACATGACTGACGTTGAATGGGTTTCACTGAATAATTCCGGCAGTTTTTCGAAAGGCATTAACTTTGACGGCGATAACCACAAGATCAGCAATTTGACTGTTGGCAGTTCTAATGCTTATCCGAGTTTATTTGGTGTTCTGAATGGGTCTGCTAAAGACATAGAATTTGACAACGCAAATATTACGGGCGGAGCAAACTGCGCTGGCGTTCTTGCTGGTTACATTGGTTCTAGCACGGCGTCCGTTTCAGGAACGTGCAGTGGCATTATAGTTAATAATTCAAAAGTTACCGGCTCAAAGAGGGGTTTGGGCGGATTAGCCGGAATGGTAAGTAAGCTGTCGGCTCCTATAACGAACTGTAGCGTTAATAATACAACCGTTACTTCAACTGCAGATCGAGTGGGAGGCCTGGCAGGACAAACTGAAAAGTTAATGTCAATTAAGAATTGCTCAGCAAACAACGTAACTATCAAAGGTACCATTAACATAGGCGGCTTGATAGGTGTTGGCTATGGCAATGCAATGAATTGTACATCTTCTGGCTCTATTTCATCGACCAACACCACCTCAAATACAGACATTGCCTTGGGCGGTTTGATTGGCTATTTTGAGAATGGAACAGTATCCAAGTGTTCATCTTCAGTAAATATTAACCAAACAACCAATGGACGTGATATTGGCGGTTTGGTTGGAAAAATGCTTGCTACAACTATCGAAAAGAGTTTCAGTACCGGAAATGTAAAAGGCATTCAGCGTAATGTTGGTGGCTTTGTTGGCCTTATTACTAATACTTCCGGCGAGTCAAAAATTTCCAATTGTTATTGCACGGGAAAAGTAGAAGCCAATGCATATACTGGCGGTTTTTTAGGCCTTCATGAGAAAGGGAATGCAGTAATAAGTAATTGTTATTCTACCAGCGAAGTAAGCGTATCTGGTTTTGGGGCTGGTGGTTTAGTAGGTTTTATTGGAAGTAAAACTTTCAGTATGTTTTGTAGCATTGCTTGGAATACAATAGTCACGGCAGGCGCAATTGGACCTGATAATTGGAGTTCTGGAGCCGTTGTCGGCGTCACCTTCCCGACATGCCAACTCACTGACAACTATCGCAATCCTTTAATGCTGCTTAAGGCTTATTGGGGTACAGAAAATGGTTATACCGTTCAACTGGCTTCAGATTACTCCCATCCTAATGTGAGTATAGAGAATCCTCTGACCGATAGCACAGGTGACACAATGCAAGATACTGCTACCGCTTCTGGTCAACCCCATTATCCTATTTATCCGTATAATGGTAAAGTCGATAATAGCTATACTATCAATCAACTTGCCTATGTTCTCAATTGGAGTCCGGACATCTGGGACTTCTCAGGTGAGTTCCCTACTCTGAAGTAAGGTTTGTTTTTGAAGAACCTGGTGTGGAACGTTAATTAACTGTTACCTTCAATTAGAAGTTTCTGCCTTTCTAAACGACCGGGTTCTTCTTTTAAGCGAACGGCGACTTTCAGGCTCCGGCTTGTCAGTTGCCGTTCTTTTTTTGACTGCCAACGGGCCTGCGGGAAGAAAGGGCCTGGTGCCTGCTTGGGGGCGTCCTTTCTCTACTAAGGTGACACCGCGGGGAGACGGTGCCGCCGCCTCGCATTACGAGGCTCGGCGGCTACGGCGCGCCGCTGCGGGGAGCAACACCCGCAGGGCTCTCCTCGCGGCGGCCGTCACCGGCAGAGCGCACAAACAGCGGGGTTCTTGTGGCAAAAGCAGCGGCGGACAGGCGAAAAGCGCACAAAAGACGGGATTCTGTGTCATAAGCAGCTCCGGACGAGCGAAAAGCGCACAAAATGATGGGATTTGTGCGCGATGAGCGGGAAGGGCGGGCAAGGTCTAATTATATGCCGGGGACCTTGCCTGAGAGGAGGCATCACAGGGCCGTAGAAGGCAGGTTGGCGGGCAAGGTGCCGCCTCTGAAATGAGACCTTGCCCGCTTTTTGTTTAGCAAAGCGCTGCAGCGAGCCGCTGAACGTAGCGGAAAAGCGGCGGCGCGGAGCAGCGGTAAGCCGTCAAAGCTACTGCGGAAAAGCGGCGGCGCGGAGCAGCGGTAAGCTGTCAAAGCGACAGCGGAAAAGCAGCAACGCAGAACAGCAGTAAGCCATCAAAGCGACAGCGAAAAGCAGCGGCGCAGAACAGCGGAAAGCCCCCTAAGCGACAGCGGAAAAACGGCGGCGAAAAGCGTCTCAGAGCGGCAGCTATTGGCACCTGGCGCCGTCAATTTAACTTTTACCGCCAAAACAAAACAATTGTCCGTAATTATTTGTATATTTGTTAGTTCCACGAATTTATCATTAAAACTTTATCATAATGAAGAACAAGTATTACATCCCTCCTGCAGCGGAGGAAGTCTACCTGGCCCTTGACGGCCTCATTGCCCAGTCCCCCGGAGGATCACTGGAAGATATGCCCGGAGATGTTATTTTTGACAGCAGCGAGTTATGATTATGAAAAAGATTTTTGCACTTATCGTAGCGTCTGTTGCCATCATCGTCCTTGCAGCATCCTGCAACAAAGCTCAGCAGACTCCCTCCCAGCCCGAAGAGGCCGGACAGATTACCATACGCGCTTTCATGCCCGAGGGGACCAAAGTAGCCTTCTCAGAGGCCGACAATGACGGCCTTCACCTCGCTTGGGAAGAGGGCGACTACCTCATCATCAGCAACGGCAGCCAGTCCCAGACCTTCGAAATCAAGGAAGGTTTCACTGACCATGAGGCCGAATTCACCGGAACAGCCATCACAGGCGAGAGCTTCACTATCCTCTACACCAACGGTGACTGGGAATCCGTCGCCGGCGCCCAGGGCTTCGACTTCACTTCGCAGGTCCAGAATGGCAACGGCAACACCGACCACCTCCGCTATGTTGCCTGGCTGAGCGGCGTCAACGCCTATACCGAGTTCACCTTCTCGCAGGCTTGGGCCACCGAGCACGGCGGGACCTTCAATGTGCCCGGCATCATAAAGCTCGAGGCCACCCTGCCCGAAGAAGCCACAAAGCTCAAGAGCGCAACACTCAACATCGCCGGCACCGAGTTCACTCTCGGACTGAAAAATGTCGATGTTTCAACCAGCGCACAGGTGCTCACCGCATATGCCATGATTCCATGGAGCGGACTGAATCTCCCCGCCAAGACCCCCGTTGACCTCGTGATAACCGGCGAGGATGACTCCGACTACGGCATTTCCTTCACGCTTCCTTCCGGCGCCGACCTCAAGCCCGGCCACGTAAGTGCACTCAAGTTCCCTAAAGGCATCGTGCCCATCATCTTTGCCGGCGGCAGCGGTACTGAAGCCGATCCATACCTCATTGCAAAAGCAAAACAACTTGACAACATGCACGGGGCCCTGGTCGACGGCAGCAAGGTGTATTTCAAACTGATTGCGGACATAGATGCCTCTTCCATAACTAATTGGCAGGCTATCAATGCTCCCAGCCCGTACACTTGCGAAGTTGACTTCGATGGGGACAATCATACCATTTCCAACTTTAAGTGCAGCAACCAAAGCTATGCTGGCTTCTTCGGCGTTCTGAACGGCAGTTGCAAGAATGTAAAATTTGTCAACGCCGAAATTACCCAGAACCAAAATTCCGCCTGTGGCATTATTGCAGGATATGCGGGAAGCGGCGATATCCATGCCGAGATTTCACACGTTCAGGTGCAAGGGAAGGTTACTTTCTCCGGCAATAAGACTGGTATAGGAGGACTCGTCGGTACCGTTGCCAATGCCAATATCGATGCCTGCTCAGCCGATTGTATTGTTTACTCAGGCAAGAACTATGTCGGCGGCCTCTTTGGTTTTTCCAAGACCACTAAGGGCGGCAATCATTTCTCAAACTGCTGGACCTCTGGCAGCGTTCGCGGTGATCAGCGTGTGGGAGGTATAGCCGGCGGAATGTTTGGCGACGGTGACACCATGACCAACTGCTACTCTACCGCTATTCTGGACGGCACCGGCGATTATGCAGCAACCCGTTCCGTGGGCGGTATCGTCGGACATGCAAACCAAGATAAGGGCGATGGCAACGAAACCCGTATGCCCGGCAATGTGATTCAGGGCTGCATAGCATGGCAGGACGCTATCAAAACGCGCTACTACTTGGGCGCCACCACTACCAATTCTGAGTCAGGAAAGGTGGAAGACTATTATTCCTCCGGAGCCATCCTAGCTTATGGTGCTACCCATAATACCTATGCCAACTGCTACCGCAAAGCCAGCCTTGACTTCCGTGATTATGCCGATTCTTTCCCTCTGTACGATCAGGAGAACAGTTCACCTGAATCACCGCTTGTAATTACAGCTGTAGATGGTTGCACCCACTGCTACCCTTACCACGGCAAGGCCGCCGCTGCAGGTGCAACCCTTACCCAGGTGGCGCAAGGCCTTGGCTGGAGCGCCGATGTATGGGACTTCAGCGGAGCAGTACCTACACTGAAATAATAAACCGTTGTTGGTTTCCTCCCTTTTTCAAGCGTCGGTCTTTTACGGGCCGGCGCTTGATTCTATTAGCGTTTTTTATTACTTTTGAGCCCGCAATTAAATGGCTATGACAGATACGGAAAAAGCTTCAACCTACGACCATCTGGAGCAGATGACCACCGAAGAAATACTGCTGGGCATCAACGCGGAAGACGTTTCTGTGCCCCTGGCGGTGGGAGAATCCATACCTCAGATCAAAGAGCTCGTGGACGGGATTGTGGAAAGGATGAGGCGTGGCGGGCGCGTGTTTTACATCGGCGCCGGCACAAGTGGACGCCTGGGCGTAACGGACGCATCGGAGATTCCCCCCACTTATGGAGTCCACGACAAATTCATAGGCATCATAGCCGGCGGCGACAAGGCTATCCGCAACGCTGTAGAAGGCGCCGAGGACGACCTCGAGCAAGGCTGGAGGGATATACTGGCATTCAATCCCACTCCTGACGATACCGTAGTCGGCATTTCCGCATCGGGCGGAGCGCCCTACGTGGTAGGCGCCCTTGACAAAGCACGCCGCAGCGGACTTCTGACGGCCGTCATTTCCGCTAACAAAGGCTCACGCGCAGCTGCTGTTGCAGAAATCCCCATAGAAGCAGTGGTCGGGCCCGAGTTTGTAACCGGCAGCACCCGCATGAAGTCCGGCACCGCCGCCAAGCTGATCCTGAACATGATTTCCACTGCCGTGATGATACGCCTTGGCCACGTGAAGGGCAACCGCATGGTGGACATGCAGCTCACCAACTCCAAGCTGGTTGACAGGGGCACACGCATGATCATGTACGAAACCGGCCTGGCCGATTACGACCAGGCACGGAATCTCTTGCTCGAATACGGTTCAGTCCGCTCGGCTATCGAAAGCCTTAAGTAGCAGAAAACACTTCGATTCCTAAAGCGTCTTCAATCCGTGACAGCATCTCAAGGCTAAGGTTCTCACCGCCTTTGACGATGCGGGAAACGTATTGTTGGGAACATCCGAGCATCTCTGCGACTTTTGCTTGTGTCCATCTCTGCTCTTGCATCTTGTCCAGTATCTTCATAGCTATAGCCTGAGAGCGAATTAACCAGCTCCTGTTTGCTCGTCGCCATTCCGCCTCCTCCCTCCAATGCGAAGGAGTGGGAGCTTCGTACCTTCTCAGCCGCTCTACTGCCGTTTCCATATTGATAAGTTTTATAATGTATTCTGATAATCAGAAAAGCTTTGTTTGTCAACAATTCCTTCTGCCAAAAGAAAGTTGCGCACTTTTTCCATTTTTAACAGCTCCTGCAATGTATGGCTTCTTTCTGCCATTGATGCCGTTAGTTTTATTGCTCCGCCTGTAATAATGAATACTCCCTTTTCTAATCGGATAGCATATAGCCTTAACCATGACGAATGCCTTCCTCTTGTCTTTAGTTTTGCCTTTTCTTTATCTAACAGCATAGCTGCTGTTTGATTATTATTCAATGGGCGGAATAATTGTTCTAGATCGGCGTCGGGGCTTAAGTCCAGAATCATACACTGAAGAATATCACTCTCCTCAATTGTATCATAAATAGCTTCATTTACATCGGTCACTTTGAAATAACGAGTCAGGTCATCTTTATTCTTGTAAAAGAACTCCCTCAACCATTCAACGTCATTCCACTGAGAGAATACAGTAAACAAAGCATTATCTGACTCCCCCTCATAACGAACCGACCATAGGCGTCCATCATTTGTAACATCATCAAAAAGTAACATAGTTTAAGATTGTTGATGCAAATATAATTAAAAAATCGGGTTTTACAACCGACAGTTGTAAAAGTGGCAATTCTTTTCGCTAATATCTGCAATCGGTTCGGTCTGCCAAAGAATTCAAAAAACAGAAACCAGTATTTGCTGTTTTTTTCGGGAAAAAAATCCCTCGCTCTCAAATTGCGAGCGAGGGATGAATAATCAGCATTTTTATTTGTAATCAAACTCAAAGAGCACCGGGTAGTGGTCCGAGAGGAACGGTACCCCGTAGTCTGTTCTGTCAACCCAGTATTTGACGGGACTGACAGACTTGCCGCCGTAGAAGATATGGTCGATAAGGCTGCAGGAATGGCCGAATCCGTTGAACGTGCCGGTATAGCGGTCCAGGCCCGGAGCATCGTACCTGGCGTAGTACATATTCTTCTCAAGCGGAGCAAGATGGCCCGATTCGGAGGTGGTGTTCAAGTCGCCGACAACTATCACCACACCCTTGGCATTCTTGATATCATCCGATTTGCCGATGGCGCGCATCTGCTCCACCATCAGGTCTGAAGAATTGCCTATGGCGGTCAGGCTCCTGTGGTCGTAATGAGTGGAATAGAAGTACACAGGAGTGCCGTTGTGCTTTTTGTCTTTAAGCACAGTGCACACCGTCACGCGGCGGCAAGCCGCATGCCAGTCACCGTAGGTCTTGTCGTAGTTCTTCTCTGGAAGGGAATGGATATCCTTGTCGAGCCAGAAGAACTCTTTTTTCACCAGCTCGAAGCGGTCTTTGCGGTACAGGATGCCCACACCTTCGCAGTCGGCCTCGGCAACCGAGGCGCCAGTCTTGCTGTCGCGGCCCACATCGTAATAGCCGTAATCGTCGCCAAAGAAGGAGTAAAAGTCGGCCGACTGCGGCTTACGCACCTCCTGAAGGCCGATGATATCAGGCTTGACGGTATCGATAAAGCGCTTCACAGCCTTGCGGCGTGCCACCCAGGCGGCGCTGCTGCCGTCAGGATAGAGGTCCTTGCTGTTGGCATAGCGGATATTGAAGCTGCAGACCGTCATAGCCGTGGAGCTCTTGGGCAGGGGCGCAATAAACACCGATGTGGGGCCCATGCTTAGCTTGCCGCCGCTCAGGCTCACCTTTCCATAGGACATCTCGGGAGCTATCTTACCCGCCTTCTTGAGACCGAGAGAGGCAGGCAGCGTCACCGTCTGCTTCTTGCCTGTAGGATTGAGGGCTACAATCCATGTCTGCTCGCCGTTGCCGCGGGTGTACACCATAGGATAAGGATGCGCCTCGTCAAATACAGGCGCAAAGTCGCTGTCGGCCCAGAACGCAGGAGTTGACTTGCGAAGGGCTATGAGCCCTCGGGTCCAGTTAAGAAGCGACGAAGGGTCGTTCTCCTGACTCGCCACTGTAGGAGCCCCGGGAGCAGTGGGGTTCTTGGCGCCGGCCGCCTTCCAGGCAAGATAAGCCGGATAACACGTAGCGGGAGTCCACTCCGGGCAGACGGGGAAATACAGTTTTTCGGGTTCACAGGTGCTGAAGCCGGCGTTGGCGCTGCCGTCCCACTGCATGGGAGTACGGGCGCCTGCGCGCTCCTTGCCGTTATGGTTGGCACCCTCGACGTTGGGCAGGTCGGCCAGCGAACGCATGCCTATCTCGTCGCCATAATAAAGAATGGGCAGATTGGTGGTGAGTATCCACGAGAGCATCACACGCAGCTGGTCGGGGTCGTTACGGTCGCCGGTATTGAGGCGCAGGTGGTCGTGATTGCCGGTAATGGATGCGAAGTAGCCCCAGTCTTTGGTCCAGGCCAGGTTGTCGGTGTAACTGTCGAAATACTCCTTGAGGGCACCGGCGGCCGTCACATCGCGGTTGACCTTGTTCTCAGGCCAGGGATTGCCGTAAAGGTCGTGCGTAGAAGGCTGGCAGGCGTTCTTGGTGAAATATGCACCGCCGTTGGCCTGATGCTTACGGTCGAAATACATAAGGCGGTTGGTGGCTGAGGTGCTGTTCAGGTACATATCCACGTTGAATCCGGCCGCAAGGCAATACTTGGGCTCCGACCATTCCGCCATAAGCACGTGGCCAGGGAATTCACTGTCCGACCAGGCACGGATCTCGCGCCAGAGTTTGACTATCGCCTTCTTGTCGGGGTCGTTTTTGATCAGGCTCTTGGCCATGTCGACGCGGAAGCCGTCAACGCCTTTCCCGTACCAGAAAGCAATTATATTCTTGAGCTCCTGCTTCACAGCCCTCGGGCCCGGATCATCGACGCCCTGCTCCCAGGGGTGCGAAGGATCGGGATTGGCATAGCCGAAGTTGAGCGCGGGCTGGCAGGCATAGAAGTTCTTGTAGTAGTACTTGGCCCTGGGATAATCGCTCTTCATCCACTTGCCCCTGGTATTCTGCATGAAATTAGGGTCCTTGAGCATCTCTTCCAGGTCCTCCCGGGCCTTATCGTCGGGCAGGCGGTCGCTCCAGATAAAGTAGTCGGAGTGGAGCAGGTTGGTATCTTCCGCACTTTCCTTGAACCAGGGGTGATCGATGGACGTATGCCCGGGAACCAGGTCAAGCAGCACTTTGATGCCGCGTTTGTGGGCCTCCTTTATGAGCTCCACGAGGTCGTTATTAGTACCGAAACGCGGATCGACCCTGTAGTAATCGGTGACATCGTAGCCGCCGTCTATCCAGCCTGAACAGAAAAGCGGATTGAACCAGATGGCCGTGACTCCCAGCTTCTGGATGTAGTCCAGCCTGGACGCAACGCCCCGGATATCTCCGATACCGTTGCCGTCAGAGTCTTGATAGGATGAGGGATAAATCTGGTAAATGACGGCGTTGTTGAGCCACCCGGGGCCCTTTTCCCATGTTTGCCTGAATGAGCCGGGCGCAGGCTGTGCGCTTGCAGATATGGCGCAGAGCAACGCTGCGGCCATAATTATCGACCTGATTTTCATAACTAGTGAAGTGTTATTAATGTCATTTTCAAATATAATAATTCTGCACAAAATTTCCTATATTTGCCTTATGGGAAATCTCAGATTCGACGTTGTGCACGACGCTTTCAAAAAGAAGGCGGCCGAAGTGGACATTCCCGCGGGAAAGCCCTCCGACTTCTTTGGCTCGCAGGTGTTTAACCGGGCCAATATGGAAAAGTACCTTGACAGCCAGACTTACCAAAAGTTGGTGCTCTGTATGGACAAGGGCGCAACCCTTGACGGGCCTACCGCCGACAAGGTGGCCGAGGGCATGAAAGCCTGGGCACTTGACCACGGCGCGACCCACGTCACTCACTGGTTCCAGCCCCTCACCGAGGGCACGGCCGAGAAACACGATGCCATAGAGCAGTTCGACGGCTCATCCCTGGTACAGCAGGAGCCTGACGCTTCGTCGTTCCCCAACGGAGGCATACGCGCTACATTCGAGGCCCGCGGCTACACTGCCTGGGACCCCACCTCGCCTGTGTTCATACAGGACGATACGCTCTGCATTCCGTCCGTTTTCATCGCCTACACCGGAGAAGCCCTGGACTACAAAACCCCTTTCAAAAAGGCTCTCAAGGCCGTAAACGACGCCGCTGTTCCCATCTGCCAGCTCTTCGACCCCAACGTCAAGCGGGTGTATTCTTACCTTGGGTGGGAGCAGGAATACTTCCTTGTAGATGAAGACCTGTTCGCCGCCAGGCCCGACCTGATGCTCACCGGCCGCACCCTTATGGGGCATTCGTCCTCCAAGAGCCAGCAACTCGGAGACCATTACTTCGGTGCTATCCCCTCCCGCGTCACAGCATTCATGAAGGAGGTCGAGACCGAAGGGTACAAGCTGGGCATCCCCCTCAGGACACGTCATAACGAAGTGGCGCCCAACCAGTTTGAGATGGCTCCCGTGTACGAGGAGGCCAACCTTGCCAACGACCACAATCAGATGCTGATGAACGTGATGACGCGCATAGCCCGCAAGCATGGATTCGTGGTCCTGTTCCACGAAAAGCCATTCGAAGGCATAAACGGCAGCGGCAAGCACAACAACTGGTCGCTGGGCACCGACACCGGCACCCAGCTGCTGGCGCCCGGCAAAGATGCCAACGGAAACCTGCAGTTCGTCACGTTCTTTGTCAACTCGCTGGCAGCGGTCCAGAAGCACAACGGCCTGCTCAAGGCCAGCATCGCCAGTGCCAACAACTCACACAGGCTCGGCGCCCACGAGGCCCCTCCTGCAATTGTATCGGCATTCCTGGGCAAGGCCATGACGGAGGTGCTGCGCAAACTTCTGGAATTGCCCTCCGATACGCCAATCGAGATTGCCGGCAAGAAAGGAAGGCACGTGGGGCTGGTGGAGATTCCCGAGATCTTTGTCGACAATACCGACCGCAACCGCACTTCGCCTTTCGCGTTCACGGGTAACCGATTCGAATTCAGGGCCGTAGGATCAAGTGCCAACTGCGCCGGAGCCCTTACGGTGCTCAACGCTGCCGTGGCGGAGCAGCTTACCCTTTTCAAGGCCCAGGTCGATAAGGCCCTCGATATGGGCAAGCCTCTCCAGATAGCCATTATGGACTGCCTCAAGCCTCTCATAGCCAAAGTGTTGGATACTATCTGCTTTGAGGGCAACGGCTATAGCGAGGAGTGGAAAAAAGAAGCCGCTCGAAGAGGCCTTGACACGGAGTCCAGCGTGCCCAAAATGTTCTGCAAATTCACCTCGTCCGAAGCGGTGGAACTGTTTACCAGCCAGGGCATCTGCGACCTTAAGGAACTTGAAGCGCGCAACGAAGTCAAGTGGCAGACTTATACTACAAAAGTCCTCATCGAGGCCAGAACCGCCGCGCGTATGGCTCTCAACCATATCCTCCCCGCCGGACTTGAATACCAGCGCAGCTTGCTTGAGAACCTCGACCTCATGCGCCAGAACTTCCCCGACAAGTACAGGCAGATGGCATCGACTCAAATAGACCTCATCAAGGAATGCGGGGAGCTTATTACCGACATCAAGAGCCGCTCCGAAGAGCTTGACTCCGCACGCGAAAAGGCCGAAGCCCTTCAGGAAGCCTTCCCCAAGGCCCTTGCCGCCGAAAAGGCCGCCGAGAAGATCCGCCTCCTGCGCGAGAGCATCGACCGCCTCGAAGAACTCACCGACAACGCCCTCTGGCCTCTTCCCAAATACCGGGAGCTGTTGTTCATCAACTAGTTATATTATTTACCCTGGCAATGTCAAACAACATTATCAACATGGAACAGAACAAGGAATATTCTTACAAAGGCCTGGTAATCAACGGCTTTGTTGCACTTTTAATAGTAATCGCACTGTTTGCGCTCAGCATTTTCTGCCTTGTAAAATCGGAAGCGGGCGGCATTTTCGGACTCTGCGGCGGACTCATCTTCCTGCTGGCCATCATACTCTGCTCTGGCTTCATCATGCAGGAGCCCAATGAAGCAAAGGCCCTTGTCTTCTTCGGCAAATACAAAGGCACCCTGAACAAGACCGGCTTCTACTGGGTGAATCCGTTCCTCAGCAAAAAGAGGGTAAGCCTGCGCGCACGCAACCTCAACCCCGAGCCCATCAAGGTCAACGACAAATCCGGTAACCCCGTGCTCATAGGCATGGTGCTGGTGTGGAAGCTCCAGGACACGTACAAGGCCCTGTTCGAGATTGATAGCCAGTCACTTGCTACACCCGGGAGCAAGGGCGGCACAAGTGCCAGGGCCCTTTCCGAGGCGTTCGAGAACTTCGTGCGCGTGCAAAGCGACGCAGCTCTCAGGCAGGTTGCCGGCTGCTATGCATATGACAATGCCGACAACGCCGACGAACTGACCCTCCGCAGCAACGCCGACGAGATCAACGAGCAGCTTGTGAGCACCCTGAACGACCGCCTCTCCATGGCCGGCATCCACGTTGTGGAAGCACGCATCAACTATCTCGCCTACGCCCCTGAAATCGCAGCCGTAATGCTGCGCCGCCAGCAGGCCGACGCCATCATCGCGGCTCGCGAGAAGATAGTCGACGGAGCCGTGAGCATGGTAAAAATGGCCCTTGACAAACTCAAGGACCAAGGTGTTGTAGATCTGAACGAAGAGCGCAAGGCTGCAATGGTAAGCAACCTTCTGGTCGTGCTTTGCGGGGATGAACCCGCCCAGCCCGTAGTTAATTCAGGCTCGCTCTGACGAATCAATAATACTTGTAGAAGCCCTCTCCGGAACTCTTGCCGAGCTTACCCTCGTCAATCATCTTCTTGAAGACTTCTATCATGCCCTTGAAGTTATAGGGCATCATCATCTTTTTCAGCAGCGGGCTGAACAGGCCGGGGACCTTCTGATACTGAAGGACGATGTTGTAAGCGGTGTTGATGCCCACCACATCGAATATCTCAAACGGCCCCCTGGGTGCGCCGGTGCCGTATTTCCATGCCTTGTCTATGCTCGCAGGGTCGCTGACGCCGTTCACGTACAGGTCAAGGCCCGACAGCAGGAAGGGAACCAGCATCGAATTCAGCAGGTAACCGTTCTTCTCTTTGTTGACCGGCAGGGCAACCATGCGTATGTCGTTGGCAAAGGCCATAACAGCGTCAAACGCCTCCTTGGATGTCTGAGCCTGCGCCATTATCTCTGCGGTATTGTTCTTCCAAATGGCGTTGGCAAAGTGCAGAGAAAGATACTTGTCGGGACGGCCCGTGCACTTGGCAAACGTCGACGGCAGAAGGGTCGAAGAGTTGGTGCAAAGAATAGTCTTGGAGGGCATAAGCGGAGCAAGTGCCTCATAAAAGGCCACTTTGTCCTTTACATTCTCGGCCACCGATTCGACGATAATATCTGCATCGGCGGCAGCCTTGGCCATATCCAGTTCGAGTTTGAGACCCGAATAAGCCTTCTCGACCTGCTCGATGCATTTCTTGGCATCAAAGCTGTCGTGGTCGGCAATGCCGCGGCACCAATTCGATTCGCTAGCAGCCGAATCCATCTGCTCGATGGCCTCGATATAGGTCTTGCGAAGATTGTCAATCTTGGGTTGTGTGCGGCCGATGCTGCCCTGGCTGCGAAGCCAGATAGTTACATCGAATCCACAATATGCAGCCTGGAATGCAATCTGGCTTCCAAGCACGCCGCCTCCGGCAATAACTACTTTTTTCATAAGTGTAAAATGTTTCGGACTAATAGTTTGCAAATATAACTATTAAAACTCAAAACGGCAATCTGCAGACTTCATAAGCATTTTTTATGTATATTTGTATCCATAGTTGATCGCCTATGAACAGACGTAGCTTTCTGAAAGAATCTGCCATCGGCATAGCGGCGCTAGCGGCTGCAAACTTGCTTGAACATCAAGCGGAGGCAGCCTCCTTTCGCAGAATAATGAGTAGCAATTCCCCTATCGATATGAAAAAGATAATTATTATAGACGGCGGTCCGCGCCGGAACATGAATACAGCTCAGATGCTGCAGAAGTTTGCAGAAGGAGCAAGGTCGCTGAGCCCCGACATCGAAGTAAAGACGGTGCGGCTGTATGACCTGGACTACAAGGGGTGCATGTCGTGCATGGCTTGCAAAATCAAGGGCAAAGCATCCAACATTTGCAAATTCCGTGATGCATTGACTCCCGTCCTTGAAGAAATTGCCCAGGCCGACGGACTGGTGCTCGGTTCCCCCATCTACTTTGGAGATGTGACCGGGCAGATGCGTACGTTCCTGGAGCGTCTCGCCTTCCCCTGGCTCTCATACAACGACTACAGCCTGACAGCCCACAAGCGTATGCCCGTAGTGCTTATTGAGACCATGAACGGATCACCGCTCAAGAACAACAGCAATGGATATGGGTCGATGGAACATTGCCTGAAGAGAGCCCTCGGCGAGCCCAGGCGCGTGGTCGCCTATAATACTTACCAGGTAAAGAACTACGAGCGCTACGAACTTGCCGGCTTTTCAGAGGAAGCCAAGCGGAAATGGCGCGACGAGCACTGGGAAGAAGACCTTCAAAAGGCATACGACGCCGGACGCCGTATGGCTGAAGAGATACTTTCATAAATGACTTATACAAACATGAAAAAACTGCTTTTCCTTCTATCATTGCTACTGACCTGCTCACTCCAAGCTAAAGTCACATTACCGTCCTTCTTCAGTGACAATATGGTTCTCCAGCAGAAACAGAATGTAGCCATATGGGGGTGGACCGACCACGCCCGTACGGTAACCATCCGCCCGTCATGGAGCAGGCATACATACAAGGCCGTACCCAACGCTGACGGCAAATGGATCACACGCATCGCCACACCAGAAGCCGGCGGTCCATGGACCATTACTTTCAGCGACGGCGACAAGACACAGATTAAGAACGTGCTTACTGGTGAGGTATGGTATTGCTCCGGGCAGTCCAACATGGAGATGCCCGTCAGGGGATTCCAAGGTCAACCGGTAGAAGGATCCGCCGATGTCATCCTGTCTGCCAAGCCTTCCGTGCCTATCAGAATATGTACAATTGACAACAAGTATTCGCTCACGGTACTGGACAAATGCAGCGGTTCCTGGCAGGAGCACACCCCATCTGCAGTCGCAAAGACCAGTGCAGTAGCATATTTTTTTGCGCTCAAACTATATGAAGTGCTGGGCGTTCCTGTAGGGCTGCTTATCAGCGACTGGGGCGGCACTCCTATTGAGAGCTGGATGCCCCGTGACATTCTCGAAGGGGTTTTCCCGGGCGAATTCGACATGTCCCACCTTGACACCGGTACCATTGCAGCCAAATACCCGCACCGCACTCCCTGCGTGTTATTCAACGGACAGGTGGCTCCGCTAATCCCTTTCTCTTTCAAAGGAATGATATGGTACCAAGGCGAGAATAACCGAAGCCGCGCCGATCTTTATGCACGCCTCCAGACAGAATACGTCAAAATGATGCGAAGCGTCTTCAATAACCCCGACGCCCCATTCTATTTTGTTCAAATAGCACCTTACCAATACAGCGGCGATTCAGAGTGTCTCAGCGGCTATTTCTATGAGGCGCAGGAAGCTTCACTTGCATTAATCCCGCATAGCGGTATGGCTGCCACTGTCGACATTGGCGAACAGTACTGCATTCATCCCGCAAATAAGCGCCCGGTGGGCAACCGTTTGGCATATATGGCCTTAGCCGATGAGTACGGGGTAAAAGGAATAGAAGAGCGCAGCCCTTCTTACAAAAGCGTTGAATTCAAGGATGACAAAGCCATAGTGACATTCAATGTAGGGCCACAGGGTTTAGCTCCCAGGTATCAGGAAGTTGAAGGGTTTGAACTTGCAGGTCAAGACAAGGTGTTCTATCCTGCAACGGGCACCCCCCAAGGAGACAAAGTCATAGTACATTCTGATGAGGTCCAAAATCCTGTAGCTGTCCGGTATTGCTTTCGCAACTGGTGCAAAGGGGCCCTGTTCAACAGCTACGGCCTCCCTGCTCTCCCTTTCCGTTCTGATGACTGGCAAGACGACTAGGTCATTGTCGTCTTGCCAGCGTTGAACATTCTAATCGGGGACAGAGGTTTTTATTGCACTAACTATTTTGTCTAATGTCCCTTTAGGGAAAGGGGCGTGCTCACCATACCAGAAGAAAGAATCGTGACTTTCATAAGTCCCTTCCTCTACATGTTTATCATCAGTAAGATAACTGCTGACATCATTGGAGTAACCGAGCACCGTAACATTCTTTTCCGGCCACAATTCCCTTATTCTCAAGGCATATTCCTTAACCGGCTCGCGCGAAAGCGCTACTATTCTCCAGTTACCTATATCAATGAGTTGGTAATACTCAGTTTGATGCGTTTTCACAGTGCCATTACCATATGCGGCCAACATTTTCTTAGCCCACTTGACATTTTTTACAGCCTCAATATCAAGTGAGCGCCCACTGTTCTCGACCAGAAAACCGCGAACCTCTTTAAGGCTCATAGCGTGAACCGGCACGGCCAAAGAATCGAACATGAACCTTATACCGCCGTTTACCTCTTTACTCTCCCCTTTAAGAGCTTCAAGAACTTTTCCTGCCAGAACTTTTCCTGTTTCGTTATAGTCCTGAGACACTGGATCCGTATCGCCGCAGCATCCTTGGAAAAACACCGGAAATATATTGTCCTTTGATTCTTCAATGATTTGCCTTGCAACTCCCGGATAGTTGGCTCCCAAAGTATAGCGGTTATTCCCGCTATTAGGGAATACAGGATGACACGCCGCCTCAAATAGCACGACGGTGCGGCCGTCAGCCCGCCGAAAATCAATGACGTCTATTGCCGGATCCGTAACTGCATCAGCCCCTTTAAGCCCCCTATTATAACCCAGTTCTTCACTGGTACGGCGGAATCCGGCTTCTGCAGGAGCCATGTTCCCGAGGGCATCACCAACCGAGCGCACAACGGCATCTTTTAAAAAAGAGAGATATCGTGCATCTGCCTTCCCTCCGGGAAACATCTCCCAATCCATAGCGGCTGGAGCAAAATGAGTATGCGTAACAGAAATAAGTACAGAAGCCGGATCGAGGCCATAGGAAGACTGTATAGTTTTCTTGATTTCCTTGACCAACTGATAGTTTATAGCGCCAAGATCAAGGCTCACTAAAGCCACAGTGGCCGGCCCTTCATTAATGGTAATAGTCCTGGCATAAAGGTCTCCACGGGACCTGTCCGACGCCCGGTAAAGAGAGCCGTCAAACCCTATTCCAAACAGATGCCCACCGGCAACTGCAATATATTTGATAGCCTCTTTCCATGTTTCTCCGTTCAGATAACCGGCAACTGCCCATTCTTTTCCGGCGGAAGGCTCGTTCACCCACAGATGCTGATCGGAAGACAAAGCATACAAGCGCCCTTCGTACCAAGCTGCAGACCGAACATCAAACGGGACCTTTCCTATTTGTTCTGCCTTCAATTTTAAATCGGAAGGCTTGAATACTAATTCCGATGACGAGGTAAAAACATAAACCCCTTCATCAGATGCCGTAATAGCAACCGCATCTGGCACTACACATACTTCCTTGCGTTCAAAAAGATCTAATGTACTTGTCGACAAATGATTATTGAGAGATACACCATAAAGGGCATCCCCACCTGCGCACAACAACTTATATGACTCCGGGACGGCGCCTGCCAGCAAACTGACTTCATTGGTAGAAAAGAGTTTCTGCCATGCTCCCGAACGATACCGGTATAAATCGCCCCCTATATCCAAGCTGAACAAGTCATCTCCACCTCCGAAGAACGAAAGGGGTTCGTTCACATCAACGGTTCCGTCATGTATCCATTCCAATGAATAACGTCCTTCGGCAGGGTGCCCATAGCCTTGAAGTGCCTGGCTAAAAAAAGCATCTGCTGCATCTATCGGTGCGGATCCGTAACCAACTTTGTATGAGTATTCACCAAGCTGACTTGACATCCAGTCCAAGTCTTTACGCATTACATCGTAACTAAGAATGTACCTGTCAGGATAATATGCCAATAGATAATTATAATCGTCCCGAAGTTCTTCCGCCAGTTTTTCAGCCTTCTGCCGGTCTTCAGAAACAAGGGCAGTAAACTTCTCACGGGCTGCATTGTACGATGTTTTGCCATGCCCTGCTACCATGTTGGAAGAGTATATTTCTACTAAAGATGCAAAGACCTTTCTGTCTTTAGCCTTAGGGCAAAAGCGCCTGAGAGCCTTTGCAAGGGCCTTCTGCTCATCATAAGAGGCCGGAGCATTCATGTAGTCGGCAATGGTTGAAAGAGGCAGACGGTTCAAACGACTGTCCCGCATAGGGTTTGACATCATTCCGTAGAGTTCCTGGCATATATCTGCATCTCTTCCAGTCAAAGGCCCAAGGTACAGCGTATTGTAAAAATCATTTACCGGGTAGTTGTCCCAGAGGATAATCCTATGCTTTACAACAGACTTGTACTTCCTTACATCAGCCGCACTTATAGTTGTGCTTACCACATTCTCTCCTGTCCAGAAAAGAAAAACGTCAGGATCAAGAAGTTCAGCCAAAGCATCTAGATACGGGCGCCTGATGGGGTTGTCAACATCTCGTCCCCTATACCACGTGGGACAGAAAACCATTTTACAATCCGGGTCTTTCTGCTTCAGATCGTGATACAAACGATTGACAAAATGAAAATGGCCTGCTGCAATTTCCGCCTGTCCTTCAAGTTCCAGATCATCCAAGGCGAGATAAAACCATTTCACGCCCAAACTCTGGAACCATTTGTACTTTTCTAAAAGCACTGAATAATCTTCTTCGCTTTTGACGGATAAAGGGCGGGGAGAATACAACATGGGATTCATACCAAAACAGAAGTAAATATCATCCTTGAGGCATTCCTCCACTACCGCAGCCCAGTCTTGTTTGTCTTTGTCACTGAATGGAAGCCACCATTTATTCAGCCCGGAGAGTTCCTTCATCGAAGAGAGATTCCGGTCATGCTCCGAGAAAAAAGACAAATAGCAGGGAGCGAAGAAGTTCATTCCAAACTCCTTCAAATATGGTACTTCTTCCAGGCATTGTTCTGGTGTCCAGTCATAGCCCTTTGTACCACGGATTTCGAAGCCCTGTTCATTTGGCGAGCAGGCGCTGGCACAAAGAATGGCACAAAGCCACAAAACAATTGCACACTTCTTCATTAAACAGAGTAATTGTTTTTAAAAGCCAAGTACCCTGCAAGCCTTTTTAAATGATGATTGGCCTGCAGGGTACCGGACTATTTCCTTAACTACTTAAGGGTAAGACGGAAGATAAGGTTATTCTTCTGGTCACATACATAAAGGTTATCATCCTTGTCAATACCAAGGCCCCAACCTTTGTATTTGATATCCATTGCACGGCACGGCTCGGGAGTGGCCGGGGTGGTAACGCCTGTCTCATTGGCAATGGTATAGACTCTGCCATCCGGGGTAATTCTGCGGATACGGTGGTTGTAGTCACCAGTTCCGTCGGCGACATAAAGATTGCCCTTAGAATCAATTACCAGATTGGTAGGATTGTAGAAGATTGCATCCGAAGCCTTGCATTCAGGTATGGGCACATATGCCTTATCGAGGATAGTGAGCCTGTTCTCAGGCCCGGCGACGCGCCTTACCGAGCACTCCGGATAGGAAATGGCTTTGATACAGTTGTTATAGCAATCCGTGACATAAATGGTCTTTTTGTCAGCAGATAAAGCTATACCGCGAATGTTGTAGAAGCTGTCAAGCACATCGTAAGTAATGGTATTCGGGCTTCCAACCAAAGATTTAACCTCTCCTGTAGTAAGGTCCATCATACGCAGATTGAAGCCATCTCCTATCAACAAATGCGTATCGTCATACAATGCCACGGTATAAGGAAGACAGAGCCATGCATCAGCGCCAATGCCGTCCTTTGAATCTGCCTGTTTGCTTCCAGGAGTACCAGCGATAGTTGTAACGGTCCCGTCTTGAGTGACTTTACGGATCAGATGGTTGGTAACGTCAGCAACATAGACATTATCCTTTGAATCAACAGCAAGGGAATAGACATACTTAAATGTGGCCTCTTCTCCCTTTCCATCAGCAAATCCTGTCGTTGCGTATTTACCCGCAATGAAATGAAGTTTGCCATCCGGGGTCAGCTTACGGACCACGCCGCCCGTCGCTTCCCCTAAGTAAATGTTTCCTTTATTGTCAGGGCAAACCGCTACCGGCTGGTTCATCTTTGCAGAAAGAGCGTCAATCGTCTCAGGGCCATCATTACCCTTCTCTCCCGAACCCGCTATAACCTCTGCCCAATAATAGGTAAGGTAATGGAAATCAACTTGATTGGCAGCCTTCCCGCCTACCGTGACACCAACCTTGACATCAAGCTCACCTTCTTTGTACTGAGGTACGACAACGTCGATTTCGCTCATACGTGACTCTACCACCTCAGCAGCCACTGAGCCAAAGCTAACAGTAACATCTGACTTATTGGGGCTGAAGTTCTGACCTTTTACAGTAATCATATCACCCACTTCAGCACTGGCAACCGACAATCCGCTAAGTGTGGGATCACCGGCAACATAATTGAAGCTGACTGCATTGGACTCATCCTTTGAGGACTTGACTTTTACCTCAACAGCCCCATACCCTTCAGGGACTACAGCTTCCATAAGGTATGCCTCAGCTTTGCTCACCTTTGCCTCAACTGTTCCGAAGAATACTTTGTTCTCGGCATACGGCTCAAGAAAAGCACCTTTAATAGTAACGGTTTCTCCGATTTTTGCCGATGCTGGTGATATCTCTGTTATCGTGCTCTTATCGGCTTTGTACCTGAATTTTACCGCATTTGACTTATTGGTTCCTACGGCAACTGTAACGTCCACTTCGCCAACCTGACCACTTGGCACAATCACCTTCAACTCATTTTCAGTCGCACTGGTAACCTCTGACATAGAGGCACCGAACAAAACCGTATTGTTGTCAGGAGTTGCGTTGAAATTGGAGCCTTTGATAGTAACCACATCTCCGGCGAGAGCTGAGTCGGGGCTTATAGAAGTAATTGACACCTCCGGCTGCAAGTAAGTAAAAGACACACTCGAAGAAGTGCCGGCGGCAGTTGTCACGGTAACTTTGACGGCTCCAAGATTATTTTTAGGAGCGGTAACTTTAAGCTCTGTGGCACTGGCAGAAGTAATAACCGCTTTTGCGCTGCCGAACTTTACTGTGTTTGCGTCTGCGGTCGCGCCGAAATCTGTTCCTTTGATGGTCACAGCATCGCCGATATATCCAGACTCGGGCGAAATGGAAGTAATAGCAGGAGCCTTCAACTCGGGCTCTGCGGGTTTGCAACTCGCAATTATCGCGGCAGTCGCAAGCACCATAAAAACAATTCTTTTCATAATCAGCTGATTTGTAGTTATTTATTTTATAATGTAAAATCCACCATTATAGGGAAATGATCTGATGCAGTTTTGCTCTGAATCACAGTAGCGTTCTGCTTGAAAGTAACTTTGTCATTTGCAAAAATGTAATCTATGTGCGAAGAAGGATTAGTCGTAGAGAATGTGTAAACGTTCTTCTGGCCGCCAAAAGCCTCGTGCAGGCTCGCATATATATACTGGATCTCCTGCGAGTCAGGAACGGCATTGAAATCTCCGCAGAACAACAGAGGCGAGGCTGAATCTTCTTTAAGCCAATCCAAGGCTTCTTTCGATTGAACGATTCTCCCTTCTTGTGTGAGGCCGAAATGGGAGACTGCTACAATAAGCTTTCTGTCACCGTCAAGAGTAAGGGCTGCCTTGGTTATGACACGTGGCCATGTATCGCCTATTGAATAGAACTTAGTTCCTATCATGCTTATCCCATAGCGCGTAATAATAGCATTGCCAACTTCTCTCAGTTTTCCGCCAGAAAGAGCGGTTGCCGGATTGCGGATGGAAGAATCATAGATGTAGTTCATTTTCAATTCTCCAGCTATGTATTCCGCCATGTCCATGTAGTTTGACCTATCGCCGTAATGGCGGTCAACTTCATTGAGCACAATTATGTCAGCATTGACTTTTTTTATTTCCTTTACAAGCCGGTCTATATCGTACTTATTGTCAACGCCGACGCCGAAATGAATATTGTACTGCATTACGCGTATAGCACCGGAAACCTTCAGAGGAATAGAACTATCATATAATTCTTCACCACTGGGTCTCGTTATATCTATCTCGGGAGAAGTACACCCGAGAAGAAGAAGCATTGCAATAAACAATTTCACGGTTTGCATCTTATTATTCCCAGTTGGGGTTTTGTTCCAGTTGCTTATTATTTACAAGCTCATTTGTAGGAATAGGATACAGATAATCCCGGTTTTCATCAAAAGTCTTAAGTGTATTAGGCTGAGCTATCAAGTAACCTGATGTGCCACTGGACAACATACGGCTGCCGTCCAGAATCAGATACGTTATTCCGCTCTCTTTCCTTGCAGGAGGGCTGGTGAGGATGGCAAAATCATTTGTCCCGTCTCCGTCAAGATCCTGCACGCCAAGGCCCTTGAAATACATACCCTTGAACCTCTGGGCAAGAAGCGGTCCCCTCTTCCATCGCATGAGATCATCCCATCTAAGCCCCTCCATCACGAGTTCCACTCTCCTTTCCCGCCGAATCTCTAAGATTGCAGCAGACTTTACTCCCGGGTATAACTTCTGCTGGTCAGGATCTATCGTGAGATTTGCCAATACCATTGGCGGAAGGCCGCCACGCTTTCTTGTGAGATTCATGGTTTTATCGAGGTCGTCCTGTGTGAGTTCACCCAATTCAGCCCTGGCCTCCGCATAATTAAGCAGAACTTCCGAATAGCGGAAAATTGATGCTGCATTCACACTTCCGTTGTATGCATCATCGGTTGTTGAGCCTACCCATTTTATCATGTGATAACCAGTTGCCGCTTTATCAAAATCGGGGAGCACTTTAGCTTTCCCGCCTATCCTCATATATCCAGGAGTCCTGACTGTCTGATAGAGCCGCAGATCCCTGTTCTGGCATTCCTCGTACCATGTCATAGTCTCGTAGCCCGGTTGCGAACTGAAGAAAGATCCGTCACGCATCAAGTATGAATCCATAAACTGCTTGTTAAACCCTTCCTTTGCGGAAGCAGAAGGCGTGAGGAAAGTATAATTTGCTGAATGTACCAGACTGAGGCCCTTATTATAAATCTTGGCAAGGATGACTTCAGAGTTAGGCTTCTCAGTGATAAAGATATCCCTGTAATCGGTCTCCGACCCGGTGTAATAAATGCTATAACCACCCTTGTCCATCAGCTCCTTGGAGGCCTTTACACACTCGTCCAGATATTTCTTGGATAGATTCTCGAGTCCAATCTCAGTGTGATACTTATAGTACGTCCCTTCATACAGACAGAAGCGCGACTTGAGTGCAAGGGCTGTCCATCGGGTAATACCTGTCTGGTCCTTATTGTCTTTTAGCCATTCTATCGCGAAATCCAGATCTTCGATGATACGCTCATCCACATAATCCCTTCCGTCACGGGGTTTGTACAATTCTTCAGAATTTGTCTGAAGAGGCTTGTCATACCACGGCACATCCCCGAAAGCCTTAACTTTTTCATAATAGAACCAAGCGCGGTAGAATCTGGCAAGCGCGGCATAGTAGTTTAATGTCGCTTCAGGGCAATTGGCTTTCTGATAATTATCAAGAAGGATATTGAACGTACGAAGCCAGGTCCAGTTCCAGCCTCCTCCAGACGCCGGGACAGTACGCACGCCTGCAAGCAACGCATTGTAAGTTCCTACCTCAATATTGTCGCTGTTCAGGTCGGCGGTCATCACGCTTGCTCCAGGTATATATGAATTAAAGCCGTTAGCATATAGCTTAAGCTGCTCTTCTGAAGTAAAAAAGCCCTCGTAAGACACCTCCGTGGTCGGAATACGCTCAAGGAAATCCTTTTTGCAACCCACCAAAAGCAGCAAGGCAAGTGTCACTATTGCAATTCTTTTCATCACTTCTTAATTAAAAATTAACATCAAGTCCGAATGTCATGGTGCGCTGAATAGGATAAACGAATCCGGCGCCGTTGTTATTCAGGTTATTTATAGCTTCAGGATCAAAGCATTTAAAAAGCCTGGTAAAAGTGAGAAGATTTTGTCCGGAGAAAAACGCCCTGACTTTCGACAAGCCGATTTTACTTGTCACTTTAGCTGGAATTGTATAGCCTACCGTCAGGGTTTTAAGACGCAAATATGATGCATCTTGCAAGTATTTTGTATTAGGTATGCCCAATTCATTTTTGGCATTGTTTGCCATATACCCACGAAGGCGCGGGAAGTAGGCGTCACGATTATCCTCAGTCCAATAATTACCTGCTATATGCTTCCATACTGGATTGTACCATCGGTTGTAAGGGCCCCATAAAATCGCGCATTCTGCGCCCGGATAGAAATCGCGTTTGCCTACGCCCTGAAAGAACACATTGAGGTCAAAATTATTCCATGCAAAGGTAAAATCAAAGCTGTAAGGGAGTCTGACAGAACTGTTTCCTATGCGAATCAAGTCGCCCGGATCGTCAAGAGTTTCTTGTCCTTTGTCTATTTTACCATCCTGAGCTCCCTGATCTTTGAATTTCAGGTCTCCAGCTCCAGTCTTTACAATATTGTCACTAACCTTCCTTTGGTCGGCCCACGATTCTGCCTCTTCGTCAGACTCAAAGAAACCAAGACACTCAAGGCCCCATATAGTGCCGATTTCTTCGCCCACATTGTAACCGGAAATCAGGTGACCATCATTAGCATTATATTTTGTAATTACGGCACGGTTATCCGCCATTACAAACTTTATACTGTAATCCGCCGGCTTCCCAAAAAGAGTAAACCGATCGCGCCACATAGCAGATGCTTCCCACCCCCTGACACGAAGATTGGCAGAATTAGTCTTGGGGACTGTGGCGCCAAGAGTAGCAGGAAGAGACACTCCTGACGCAAGCATATCATAGGTCATTCTCTGATATCCGTCAAGGCCTATGCACAGGCGCCTGCCGAACATATCCAGATCAACGCCCACATTAGTTGAAGTGACAGTCTCCCAAGTCAAGTCCCCTGCCACAAGGTCCGGGACTGTCACATAATCCACTCTTTCCGGTGAACTGGGATTAGTCAGATATCCCGACAGCTGTAGCTTTTCCATCGTTGGGATATATGAAAAAGCACTGACCTGCTGGTTACCCAGACTTCCGTATGATGCTCTTATTTTAAGTACATCTACGGCAGGTTTAAGGAATTGCATATAAGGTTCGTTGGAAAGCACCCAGCCTACTGCCGCCGAAGGGAAGAATCCCCATCTGCGACCTGTCGGGAATTTGGATGTTCCATCATAACGTCCATTAAGTTCAAGCAGGTAGCGGTTGTCATAGTCATAGCTGGCACGGTAGAAAAAACCTCTCGTAGCATATGAGTATTCATTATCTGTTATGACTTTGTCGCCGTTGGCCAGATTAAGGGAGGCATACCCATCTATAAGGTTATCATCAACCCTGGCATCGAAGCCCCTATAGTAATCCGATACTTGATTAAAACCAACTATTGCCCCAACAGTATGTTTGCCGAATACCTTATTAAAATCCGCATAGGCATTAACAGTATACAGCTTACCCTCCGTATATGCCTTTTTTATATAATCAGGCATAGAACTCATGGGGGCCACATTGCCTGGCGACGAAGAATATGAAAGACGGATTCGTTGAGCCGAACCATAATTTCTATCTTCCCATAAACTTAAATCGCCTTTCAACTTGAGAGCATCATTAAATAGAGACAGTTCAGCTCCAAAAGTGTCTCGTATTGCTGTCTTTTCAGTCGTTGAGCGGCCGGAATCTTTCAACAGCCCCACAGACACCAAACCACCATAGGAGTAATTACCATTATTGTCGTAAATAGTTGAGAACGGGGCGCAGAGCTGAGTCATGAGCCTAAGTATATCCCAATTGCCATATACCGTGGTGTTCGGAGCGGAATAGTTTTTATCTTCCAGTGAGAAATTGTTATACAACTTCAGATTCTTGGTCACATCAACCTCCATCTTTGCTTTCAAACTGTATTGCTTCAGATTGTCTGTTGCAATCCTGTACACGCCGTCCTGCGATGAGAAACCGCCTGAAATATAGTATCTGACCCGCCCGTTTTTCCCTGACAGTTCGAGATGATGTCTTTGGAACATTTGGGAATCGTTGTAGATTGTTTTGTACCAATCGGTCATCTGTCCTGATATGTATGAGAAGTACATATCATTGACATATGCTATTGGAAGCTCGGGATTCTGTTGGTAGTTCTCCAGATATGCTTTTACCTCATCCAACGCTGCCAGGCCGCTTCCAGCCCAGCCGGTATAAGCCTCCTGCAGAATAGTAGCATACTGGATACCGTCCATAAGCAGTTCCGGGGTTTTCAGAGGCTGGCTGATACCTACATTAGTCGTATAACGGAAATGAGGCTTATCGTCAGTACCGCTTTTGGTGGTAATAAGTATTACACCAAATGAGGCCTGAGCGCCGTAAATTGCGGCAGAAGATGCATCCTTCAGTACGCTGACACTCTCGATATCTTCAGGAGCGACAAGATTTATATCTCCTTGAACCCCGTCCACAAGTACAAGCGGCGAACCTCCGTTGATTGAATTGTAACCGCGCACATTGTACGTAGGATTACGGTTCAGGCTTCCATCAGTAACCGTGATATTCAAATTCGGAATAGCCCCCTGAAGAGCTTGGCCTACATTAGTAACAGGCTTGCCGGCAAAGGTTTCCTTTGATACCTGATTTACGGCGCCGACAATCTTATTGCGGTTTTTACTGCCATAACCGATAACAATTGTCTCATCAAGCATTATATTGCTTTCTTCAAGTACAATTGACAAGCCAGACACCCCGTCCGAAACGAACGAGCGGGACTCGTAACCAAGTGCGGATATGGTCAACGTACTACCCTCTGGGGCATCCAGTTCAAAGTTCCCCGAGGCATCGGTCACAGCACCTTTAGCCGTACCTTTAACTATCACTCCCGCCCCTATAACAGGCTGTCCCGAGCCATCGAGGACGCGTCCTTTAAGAATGTTGGCTTTATCTTTTGCCACAACCGGACGGACAGATACGATAATATGGTTCCGGTTAAGAGAATAAATGTAGCCGGTGTTTTTTAAAACGTTATCAAGCAACGACTTAACCGTCAAAGTAGAAGCCGGCACCGAAACCGGTTTACTCCCATCGACTACATTAACGTCATAATCAACTGATAAACCCGTTTGGTGTTCAATCTCAGAAAAAACCGCCGCTAAAGTAGTGGTTCCTCCTTTGAGAGTGATGCGCTGATTCTGAGCAAAAGAGGGGGTGGCTAGGCCTATCAGGACCAGAAAGGCCAGTAGCCAGTAGAATTGTTTCATATAGTGTTATATCCTTTGGTTTTCTTACTTAATGTAAGTTTCACCAAAGGACACACACAAATTCAGTCGCTAACTAGTAGAAAAAATAATAAACCTTGTCTCCGGAAATGCGGTAGCGCGAATGAGGAATCAACAATGTGAGGACATCCAGTGACTCGGAGAGCGTTTCTTCAGGCGTCAGGCGAAGGTTAAAGGCACGGCCAGAAGCTTTGGCAGCATCATACACGAATGAAACGCTGTATTTTCTTTCAAGCCTAGATGCTATCTCCTCGAAAGAAGCGCTGTTGAATACCATATATCCTTGCTCCCATAAAGCAACTTTTTCTGCATTAACATGAATCAGCGATATTGTAGAATCACCAGGGGTATAGGCTATCTGCATATTAGGCTCAAGTATAAAATCCTTTTCCTGTAACGACGGTATAGCCACCTGCACACGGCCCTCTTCAAGAGTCGTTCTCGCTGTTCTTTCCTCCGCATACGACTGGATGCAGAACTTTGTTCCCAAAGCTGTAACATCCATCCACGCAGTTTTCACGATGAAAGGATGCTCCGGGTCTTTAGCAACTGAGAAGTTACCTTCTCCCGCAAAGAAGACAGTTCTAGTATCATCGGCAAAAGAGTCAGGATAAATCAATGACGAACCAGCATTCATCGCAACTAACGTTCCGTCAGGAAGACGCACGGATGCAGTATCACCATATGCCGTAACTTTTTGGATATAAACCGGCAAAGGTGTATTATACGCCGCCTTTGTCAAAGAATAAGTAGCTATCACAAGACCGGCAAGCACCGCAACCACAGAGCACAAAGAGATGATATGCGCACGGACACTACGTCGATGCTGTATAGCATCGATCTTCGCATTAAGCAACATCAAGTCTCTGAATGTCCCCTCGGCAGCGGTGCCTGTACTACGTTGCCAAATTGACTCCATGACTTTTTCACTCTCTACGAACTCACGTATGTCTTCTAAATTCTTGCTCATACTACTTTAATAAAGTTCAGACATGCATACACACAAAAAAACAAGAAGTTTTATCATATCTCTCAAAGTCGCCAAGGCATTAGTAATATGGTTTTCAACTGTTCTTTTATCAATTCCCAAGAGTTCAGCAATCTCAGCATTAGAATACCCGAGGAACCTGCTCATCATAAAAATCTTTCTCCGCTTAGGAGGCATTTGATCCGCCGCGTTTCTAATCAGCTGTTCCAACTGCCTGGCAAAGAGGTACTCCACTCCAGCCGGAGACGAATCTGTTGTCAGTTTACTCTCTTCCAGAAACTTATCATTGACTGCCAGTTTATCATAGTAGTTGTATACTGTATTGCGAGCAATCTTAAACAAATATGCCGGGAAATTATCTACTCCTGCAAGACGTGACCTGTTTTTCCATAAACCAAGAAAAATGTCTTGTGACATGTCAGCGGCCACCTCGGGATCACCCGTAAGCCTGGTAAGGAAGTCCACAAGCTTCGGTTGATACTGAACAAACAGCCAATCGAACGCGCGCCTGTCGCCATGAGCAACCAAAGAGAGTATTTCCTTGTCTATAACCATTGTGTCCGAAACGCAAAGGTAATCATTTTGTTTAGCAATCTCTCCTAATCTCAAATCATACAGTCATAGGGAAATGGACTGACCAACGACAAGAAGTGCGGACAGCGGCAAGATTAAGCTAATTAAAGCCCCTGATTGCCATTATGAAATATGCAACCATCATTAACGCGCCTATGGCTCTGAGGATCATAGGCGCTTTCTTGTGGCCGCCTTTTCCTTTGTCGATAAAATACCATATAACGCCGGTCAGGTAAACGGAAAGCGCCACAATAATCAAGACTAAATTAAATATCTTCATTTCCTATATCGCTTTGCGGTAGTAAATATAATAATAATTGCAAGGCCGGCAATAAAGAAGGCCCCGGAATTGTGTATATTTGCACTGCCTACTCCCTGCTAGCTCCGAATCCAGGCCACTGCGTCTTCCAGAGGCGTCTCGGTTTCCACATCGGCGCTGATCGGATCGTCACAGAAGACCTCCCCTGTCCGGGCTACGTCACTCCCGGTAGTAATCAACAGAAGATAGCCGTCAGCCATGGGGAATGTCATGTTGCCACTAGCATAACCGGCCGTTGGAATGCCGAAGGTGCGGGTATTCTTCATCCCCCTGAAACTAAGAAGGGTGGCTTCGCCGGAACTGCCTGTCCAGTCATTGATAAGGATGGCGACGGGCGTGTCTGCCGGAAATTTGCTGATATCTGACTGGCTCAGGTCCACATACCGGAGTACATACTCCATAGATATGGGCATTGTACGTTTCCTGGTTTTAAAGCTGATAAGCGTTCCGTCAGGGAGTAGCGGGGCAACGGCTGCTATCATCGGGTACATATTCCCGCCGCTGTTGTCACGAAGGTCTATGACCACTCCCACAGCGTCATGATGGTCCTGCAGAAAGTTAAGAACAGTGTGCATATAGACCGAATCGCTGACTTTCACTCCGCGATGAGCCGGAAGTTTCACATAGGCTATCCCACCATCGAGCAGATAAGCTTCTGGGGCAAGTTCTTCGTACGCGGCCGTATCGGTAACGGGAGCAAGCAGCATCGAATGCTTGCCTCCGGCGAATGAGAGCGCACTCTCCACGAGCTTGTGTGCATCATCGAAATTATCTATGGATTGGGCTTCAGACAGATAGGTTTTGCGTTCTATAATCCAATCTCCATCTGCATACAGGGCATACTTGTCAATTTTCCGGATGCAGCTTCTGACGTATCCACAGGGAGTGCTCTGATCATCAAAAAAGCCGCAGGCTGTGAGACTTAGCGAAAGGGACAAAAGAAAAAGTCGCAATAATGTCTTACTCATATGCAATTCCGTTATTTCGTTGTAAAGATAACCACATTCCGCCATAACGCAAAAAGCAGAAAAGCCAGGGCCTGGAAATGGACTATGCGGGCCAAATGAACAGTTTTTTCAAAGCTGCGGCCCGAAATTGACAAATCCGGGCCGGAATGACCCAGAGCGGCTCAACCGTTACTCAACGAGTGAAGCTTAAAAGAGAAGTTCCCCTTGCCGTCCAGATATGCGATCGCGTCATTTAGAAGTGCGACCTTACGGTCTTCTTCCATATCGGAATGGAAAAGGATGTCGATGAATGTTTCAAGGCCGTGATCTGAAATCTTCTGGTCTTCCACAAGATACCATACAGGATTCTCCTGCTGCAGGACCGTGTCAAGACCAAAGGGCAGGCTGGCTTTTTCAAATTGATCTTTAACGTCGGCAAGGGTGTAATCCGGCGTCTTGATGTCGAGCAAACCCAGTTTGCGGGCAATCAGTATCAGCATTTGGCCCAGGCGGTCTATTTCTCTGAGGATAAAATCTTCCATATGGTTTTAACTGTTACTGGTAGCAGTCTTTGATTCTTCACAAAAATAGTAAATCCTCACATAAAAATCCACCTTAAAGTATAAATTGCAGCCTCTCGCTCACCTCCTGGATAAAGAAAACGCCCATTCCCGCCGATTCATTCTTGATTATTTTTACCATTCTTTCTATATTTGAATGTCGAATAATAGTAGATTTACTCATTTTGACCATATGAAACTAAGACTAAACGCCGAACTGTTTGTTCCTCCCCAAAAACGCTTATTCGTTGATATGGACGGAGTCCTGGTGGATTTTGACTCCGGGGTCAATCGCTTGAACAGCAAAACCAGGGCTACTTATGGTTCGAAGCCCAAGGACGCGCCGGGGGTCTTTTCTTTAATGGATCCGATGCCCGGAGCCATAGATGCGATAAACCGCCTGGCAGACAAGTTTGATGTCTTCATCCTCACTACGGCGCCCTGGAACAACCCTTCTGCATGGTCTGATAAACTCAACTGGGTCAAGCAGCATCTGGGCAGCAAATTCGAAAAACGCCTCATCATAACTCATCGCAAAGATCTTCTTAACGGTGACTATCTGATTGACGACTGGGACAAACACGGCGCATCAGAATTCAACGGCGAATGGATTCAATTCGGCAGTGCCAAGTTCCCCGATTGGAATGCGGTGGAAGAGTATCTTTATGGAAAGAATATTTGAATTATATGTTTAATAACTTATTTAATCACTGCGATCAGATGGTTTCTAATTGGATGAATGGTTCATTAACAAATGATCCATTCCTATCCACACAAAAAAACAATCGTGGTCTTTTGAAATCGGATTATATTGATTTGATGCCAGAACCTTTTTGGGGGAATCCAAATGATTCCAATAAGGTTGCAGTAATGCTGAACCTGAATCCCGGATTCGGAAATCAAGATAAAAGGTATATTGGGAAACAGGCGGTTTCTCGCGTATTACCAAATTTCCAAAACAGTTATTCTACATTTGCACAAACAAGTCCTTACTTCACGAACCATTCTTTTCACCCCTGCGCAACAGATTGGTGGAATAAACGATATGACTGGCTCAAAAGCCTATTCGGGAGCGCTTCATTTCCCTTCGTTTTGGAACTTTGTCCATGGCACTCACATAATTGGTCTGAAGCAAGAATTGATATATTTACACCTCAACAAAAACAATATATTGAGACCTACGTAATAGACCCTGCCTGGAAGGCTGCTCAGCGTTCAGTATCACATCTTATAATATCAATCGGGGAAAAATATGTTGATATATATCAAGACTTAGGTTTCACACTCGAAAAAGAGTGGGGTCCGGGCCAACATAGTAGCATTAAATCACCATGGCCACAGAGTAATAAAACAAAAAAAGATAAAAACGTTCATTTTCTATACTTTTCAAAATGTATAGAAGGGGAACAAAAAATAAAGGTGTTATCCATCTGGTTATGGGGTTCAAATAAGACTCCATGCGCAGATTTCTTAAACGTTGAGAAAGATATAATTGCTTGGATCGCAACACATTAGAATGAAAAACCTTTCCAAATCTCGCTATACGACTTTCCGGCAGTGTCCTAAAGCATTGTGGCTCAACATCTACAAGCCGGACGAAGCGATTATTGACGCATCGCAGCAGGCCCGGTTTGAGGCAGGAAATTATGTCGGCGACCTGGCCATGGATTATCTGGGCCCCTATGAAGAAGTGACGGCGCACACTCCGGACGGAGGACTTGACCTTTCGGAAATGTGCCGCCGCACGCAGGAATGCATTGCCCGCGGAGTAGAGAATATCGCAGAGGCGTCTTTTTCCTGGGACGGTAATTACTGCGCTGTAGACATACTCCACAAAACTCCCGGAGGCTGGGCCATCTATGAAGTCAAGAGTTCGTCCGGCACGGTAGACATGCCGGAAGACGATCCGGAGTATGTGAAGTACGCCAGGGACATCGCCTATCAGAAATACGTCCTTGAACAGTGTGGAATAAAGGTTACAGGGACGTATCTGGTACGTATTGACAAAGAATATGTGCGAGGCGACCGGCTGGATATCAAAGGATTGTTCTACACCGCGGATCTCTCGGAACTCGTTCAGCAGGAGTATCAGGTCGTGCCGCAAATGATAGCTGCAGCAAAGCACACTCTAGCCGGTCCCGAGCCCGACATCGACCTTGGGCTTCATTGCCACGACCCGTACAATTGCGCCTTCTGGGAGTACTGTACCCGGCATCTGCCCAAACCGTCAGTGTTCAACGTCTATGGCGGCAAGGGCCGGGGCGGTTTTACTTTCAGCAAGAAACTGGAGCACTACTACAAAGGCGCTGTTACATTCGACGACCTTCGCAATGAAGATCTCGGCCCCATCCAGAATATGCAGATCGAGTGCACGCTGGAGGACTGCGACCATATCAATCCTGCGGGCATCAAGGAGTTTCTGGACAGGTTGACCTATCCGCTGTACTTCCTTGATTTCGAGACGCAGCAGGATGCCGTTCCGCAGTATCCGGGGACGCAGCCTTACCAGCAGATTCCTTTCCAGTATTCCCTGCATATCATTGAGTATGAAGGCGGTCCCCTGCTGCACAAGGAGTTCCTTAGCATCAGCGGACAAGATCCACGCCGTGATATTGCCGAGGCGCTCTGCCGGGATATCCCTAAGGATGTTTGCACACTGGCCTACAATAAGATGTTCGAATGCGGGCGCCTACGGGAACTGGCCAATTCTTTTCCGGACCTGGCGGAACATCTTAGGAACATTGCCGACAACATCCAGGACCTTATCGACCCGTTCCGCGCCGGCGACTATTATGTTCCGGCCATGGGCGGCTCTTTCAGTATCAAGAGCGTCCTGCCGGCCCTCTTCCCGGGCGATCCTCAGCTGGACTACCACGCCCTCAGCGGCCTCTGCCAGAACGGCGGCGATGCCATGACCCTTTTCCCGTCCATCGCCAAGATGCCCCAGACCGAAGCCGCCGCAGCCCGCGAAGCCCTGCTCCGCTACTGTGAACTCGACACCCTCGCTATGGTGAAGGTGTGGGAGAAATTGAATGCTTTAAAATATGGCAAAGAGTAATTTTTTTGACGCAATCGGCGTTGCCGACATGGAAAAAGTCCATTCCGCTGTTATTGGCTGGATGCTCTCCGATAATTGTACAGCCTTTGGGGAAGGCAAAAATGGGCGAAAGATTCGTTCTGCTTTACTTCAAAAGATCTTTGGTATTTCAGAGCCTCTCGTGGTTTTTGATAGTATTGATTATTTCGTTGAGTGGAAGAATATTGATATTCTTATTGTAACGGAAAAAGATAACAATAAGGAATGCTGGGTTATAGAAAACAAGATTAAGTCCTCGCAACACTCTAATCAACTGAACAGATATGTTGATATTATGAATTGCGAATACCTTCTATCTTCAAAGGCATACAAGAATGATTGTTTCGATAGTAAAGAGGAAGAAAAAATCGCTAAATATATAGAAGAGCTTAGCACTAAAAAGATCAAAAACCCTTATGCCCATTGCGAAAAGCATTTCTGCTTTTTAACTTTGATAGAAGAGGTGCCAAATTGTACCAAAGCTTTATGGAAGAATTGTCAATATAAACAATTGTCCTCTAGTCTTAAGGAAACTCTGAAGCAGACCAGAGCATCAGGAAAAGACCGTGTAATTATTGAAGAGTATAGCACTTGTATAGAAAATCTGGATAATGCTTTAGATCATTTTCTGAAGAATCACACTGAATACAAAAACGTTTTTACGGATGGAGATAAAACCAAAGAAGAAAAAATAATTAAATGGTCGGATCAGAGTTTCTCCAATACAGGTAACTACGCCAAATATATTAGCGATAATGGGCTTGAAACTATTTTTCAGAAATGCTTCTTAACAATAATCGCGAAAGGAGTAGGAGTTTTTGTGCCTGGTAACTACACTATTGATGACACGCGAGGAAACGCTTTGCTAGATTATCCTTTTGGTAAACTTGGACCTTATACAATACAGTTTCAATTTCAAAATGGTTCTTATAAGGTACAGATTATTGGGGATAACAATCAAATAGGACAGTTTAGTAATGACTGGAATGATAGTATTATTGATAGTATTATTGAAAGTATACGCCAACAATTAGGAGATAATTGGAAGTTCAATAAATCAAAAAAAGACGCAAAGTCTTATTTGTCTTTTAGTAAACCTCGTGATTCAAAGTGGTATGAACCTCTATTGGACGAAATAAAAACAAACTGGAAAAGCGCCTTTGATCAATGCACAAAGGTAAAAGGAATAATTAAAAGTGTATATGAAGAATCTCACCGGTCCGGGTAATACCCGCCAACACCGGGATCGGGGAGTTCTAAGGATTTCCTGACCTCGGGGTTCCGGTACTTGTCCGGGTCGATGTAGAAGAGCCGCTCGTCGGGCTCCTCAGAAACATATTCAACCGTATAGCCTCCGCAGAGAGTAAAGTCTCCGCGGAGGCAATATTTTACTGCATTGTAGGAAACGCCCAGCCAGCGGGCGCAATTCGCCACGCTTGTGAAATAGAACTCGTAGATTATCCGTTTGGTCCAAAGGACCTCGTAGAGATAACCTTCGACATCGATTTCTATGACTTTGCGAATCCGAATATACTGTCCCTTTTCCATCTTTATGTCTTTTTGCAAATCTACTTCAAAATTTCTTGAAGTGCAAATTGAATTTCGGAGCCTTCGATTCTATATTATTCACGTAACAAAAACGAGTTGATATGCAAAAGATTCAGAAATTTCACTTCGGCCGCATTTATGCCGCCCTCAAATCAACCAAAACTTATGAACTCATCGAACGGAACGGCCATTATCTAACATTCAGGGTCCGGAATCCAAAAACCAGGGATTCCTGGAAACAACGCGCCACTTCCACTTATAAAGCCGACGAAACCGGCGCCTTCGAAGAAATCCTGTTCAGCGACGGAATCAGGCTCAGGGCCGACTCCTGGTGCTCGGAGCCTGAAAAGGTTTACGAAATGTCTCCTAAAACCCAGCAGGATATCCTAAAACTCATGGCCGCATTGACAGCATAATATAGTATTTATGGCAAAAGAATTCACATTTATCCTTGGTAGCCGTCGACGTGAGCGGATCCATTTCGAACGACGATCTGAATTGTTTCTTCTCCACCATTAACCGATTTTTCAAATACGGGGTGGAGAAGATTGATGCCCTCACCTTTGACACATCCCTGGGAGAGCCCGTCACTCTCACGAGGGCAGAGGCCGGATTCAAGGTCAAGGGGCGAGGCGGGACCAACTTCCAGCCGGTCGTGGATTTTATGGCCGAACACGGTGAATACGACGGCCTGATCATTTTTACGGACGGGTACGCACCGAAGCCGGTAGTTCCCGCCAGGCTGAAAGGGAGGTTGCTGTGGATACTCCGAAGCGAGAAAGAGTACAATGAGCACCGTAAGTGGATGAGTGAATCCGGCAGAGTATGTTTTATCGAAAAACGTTAACAAAAATGGCAAATTATTGTTTTACAAAATATTGGGTAGAGGGCGAAGAGAGTTCCCTCTGCAAATTAGCCGCACTTATTGGAGAGGGCAAAAAAGTGACAGAAATCCTTCCGGAAATTGGCATACCCTTTTCGGATCTAAGTTTCCGTGAGGAAGGCTGTCCTTATTGGTATGATGCAAGCATATCTAACGGCGTACTCCGCTTTACGGAAGAGGCTAAATGGGAGCAGAGCCAGTGCCTCTGGAAACTCAAGTACATGGAAGGTTCCGGCATAAGTGAAATATATTATTATTCTTTGGTGTCAGAATCAGGATTCTACGAGACAAACGATGAAGAAGGGAAATACTTCCCCTACCGGATTACTGTCTTCTGTGACAGGATTCCCGACAGCGAGCCCCCGCATTTGTATTTTGTATCGGACAGCAATACCTTCTTGTTCAGTTCCCAGATGAATATGCTATCATTCTTTAACCGTCATTTTGGATGGGATGCAAACTCCGAGGAGGAGCTCCGTTGCAAGGCCGAAAAAGACGGATATCATTTATATGCCGATGAAATCAGCGTTGTCCCGGGGCCTATGCATCTGGGGATAAACAAGATGAAATTCGACTTCGAGAAAGCGGAAGATGGAACTATAAAAGTCACAATCAAGCAATAAAAACCAGTCTAATGAAAGCATCAGAACTCGAAAAACTCGCAGCTTGCTATATCTATGCAGAGGGGTACACCGACCTCCGCTCCATCTATTATGTAATGCGTCAGGAATATCCGGGCATGTTCGACGGGAAGAAGGCAATCCAGGCCATACGTAAAGCATTGAAGGAAGAAACGTACTGATATATGCGTCATTATTCATTAAGTATCGGAGACATTATTTATTATGTTGAAGGCGAAGATGCCGCATACCGTATCAAAAAGACCCGCATCGTGGGGTCCTGCAAACGTTCCGGCAGTTTACGGATTGGAAGCGCCCCTGTATTTGAGTATCTAGTATACAGGACAGAGGACGGACGACTGGTCAGTGAAACTGAACTTCATTCCAGGAAGGACGAAATGCGTCCTTCCACGGTGTTTCATTCTAAAGATGAAGCTATAAGCTACATTATCGACTGCCTTCTTAAACAAATAGACAGGGAGAAGCAAATCATAATCAATGCCCAAGAACGCCTTGACCGGGCAGAACGGGTACTTAAAATATATCGGAAATATGAATAATAACGAACAATTATCCAACAAAACGATTCTCCAACTGATGGATTTCTTGTCGGAGCAATCAGACGACTCCAAGCTCGGAGACAAATTCTGGGCCGACAACCAAGCGGAGGCAGCGGACCTCGCATCACGCCTCTGCATCACACCGCTGCAGGCGGTACTGCTGTCGATCTGCCTGCGCCACGGGCCACGCAACGTCAACTTCGACGATATCGCCAGGCACCTGGATATCAGCAATATACAAGCCCTGGAATATAGTGATGAGCTGAACGCTCTTATTCGCGCAAGGTATCTCAAGTTCCAAGACGCAAAGGATGAAGACACATTCGAAATTCCTCGGAACGTCATTTGCGCTTTCAAGAAAGACGAGATGCCAGAGCTCCCTCCAAAAACAGGCCTATCCGCTTATGAACTTTTCGACCGGATTGACAATCTGTTTGAAGATTTGCGCGACAATGCCATCACCCCCGGAGTTTTGTATCACGAGTTGAAGGATCTGCTTGAGGTTAATCCTCAAATCGGCTTTGTCCGTGAGCTAAAGGGGCTGCATGTCGAGGATTTTCATGATTGGTTGGTGCTCGTCATTGTCTGCCACTATCTCGTCAACAAAGACGATGACCGGATCACTTTCAGTCAGATTAAGAATGTTTTTCGGCATAATTCCGATTTTGTCGTAGCCAAAGTATCATTCAAAGAGGGGCGTCATAATCTCATGAAAGAGGGTTTTATCGAGCATGTCTGTGAGGATGGCATTGCAAATACATCTCAAATCCACTTGACGATGAAAGCCCGGGAGATTCTCCTGTCCGATTTTAACATTAGTTCACATGAAGCATCTGTAGCCGGATTGACAAATCCTGACACACTGGTAGAGAAAACACTCTTCTATACAGAAAGCAACACCTGTCAAGTTGACGAACTTAAGTCATTCCTGTCGCCTGAAAGATATAAAGCAATCCGAGATAGAATGAAAGATAACGGATTCAGGAGCGGATTCGCGTGCCTGTTCTACGGAGACCCGGGAACCGGCAAGACTGAGACCGTCTACCAGCTGTCACGTCAGACCGGACGGAGCATTCTGGCCGTCAATGTGCCGGATATCAAAAGTAAATGGGTCGGCGACTCGGAGAAAAACATAAAAGCCGTGTTCGAACGCTACCGCTTTTTGGTCCAGCGCTCCGAACTCGCCCCGATCTTGCTGTTCAACGAGGCAGATGCCATTTTCGGCCAAAGAATGGAAGGAGCCCAAAACGCCGTGGATAAGATGGAAAACAGCATACAGAACATCATCCTTCAGGAGATGGAGGATCTGGACGGGATACTTATCGCCACTACTAACCTCACACAGAATTTGGATCCCGCATTTGAACGCCGCTTCCTCTACAAGATCCGTTTCGAGCGGCCTGATGCATCAGTCAGAGAAAATATCTGGCATACGATGCTCCCGTCGCTATCCCCTGCAGAGTGTGCCGACTTGGCATCATCCTACGACCTAAGCGGCGGGCAGATGGAAAACGTGTCCCGAAAGTTCGCGATAAACGCTGTTTTGTACGGCAACGAAAAAGACCGCATGGAAGTACTCCGATCTTACTGCGAAGCAGAAAAATTGGACAATAAAACTCAACCCCGGAAAATCGGTTTCTAAAAGTGTGATCATATGACAGATTTTGAAAAATATGCCTGCTACGGCAGGAACATAGGGACTGCCACCCTTGGCCGCTACGGCGCCGCCATAAACGGCTACATTAATCCCGCCATTATCGAAGAGAGGAAGCTTAATGCCACATCGATCGATGTCTTCTCCCGCCTTCTGATGGACCGTGTAATCTGGCTCGGCTGCCCGATAGACAACGATGTAGCAAACATCATCCAGGCACAGCTGCTATTCCTCGCATCAACCGATCCGAAGGCTGATATATCACTATATATCAATTCTCCGGGAGGAAGCGTCAGAGCCGGTTTGGGAATCTATGACACTATGCAAATTGTAAACCCGGACGTAGCAACCATTTGTACTGGACTCGCCGCTTCGATGGGCAGTATCCTGCTTTGCGCCGGGGCTAAAGGAAAGCGTAGCGCTCTCCCACACGCCCGGGTGATGATTCATCAGCCACTCGGCGGTGTCAGCGGGCAGGCTGAAGACATTTTGATTGAGGCGCGCGAAATTGACAAATGCCGCAGCGAATTATACAATATCATCTCCAGCCATAGCGGACAAACCTATGACAAGGTCTTCGCCGATGCAGACCGCAACTTCTGGATGGCCGCCGGCGAGGCCAAAGAGTACGGAATGATTGACAGGATCCTTCTCCCTGATCGCGTCGGCCAGGGTCACTCGTTCATTGAAGGATAACCGGAACTCCGGTCACTCACTTTTCACGTACAGCCTTTCCGCTGATGTGATCGATGGTGAATGCCAATACTACCGCATTGGGGCCGTTGCGGTGAATGTCGGCTTCCGTATCGTAGCCGGCGGGGAAGTATTTCCCTGCCAATGAACGGAGCCTGACCATGCGCTCCCGTTCATCCGCGACAATTGCGACCCGGCCGAAGCAGATAACGCTTTTTACATGATACCACCAGTCGCCTGGTTCTTTTTCGGGCTCATCCAACACGGTGAAACAAGCCTTGTTACAGGCGCGGATGGCATCCAGCTTGTGACCTTCCCGGGCGCAGTGGAAATATAGCTCCCCGTCTTCGAACACAAAATTGAGCGGTATGGAATAAGGATAACCGCCGTCACCATTGACCGAAAGAAAGCCCCGATAAGCATTCTCCAGGATCCGGTAGCACGTTTCCTCCGGAAGGGCCTGTTTGAACCGGCGCATGGGGCGGAACGGCGGCCTGTCGACAACTTTTCGGAATACGAGCATTTCGTCATCTTCGCTCCAATGGCCGGCCTCCTCCTCGGGAACCGCAGGCCCATGTTGGTGTTTATTCCAAAACTCGACGACTTGGAAACCGCAGCGGTTGACATAGAAGTGGATATTGCGCTTCTCAAAATAGGGAGTGATGGTCTCCCAGACCCGAATCTCCGGATGCAGGGCCTCTACAGCCTTCCACGCCGCCTGCCCGATGCCTTTGCTGTGGCACTCCGGGAGGACGAAGAGCAGCTCCAGATCGCCCTTCGCATTCTCCCGGTCGATGGTTATCACCACGCCGCCCACCTTTTGTCCGTCCAGGACTATTCGGTAGGTCTCGGCTGTCTCCCCGTCGATGGAATGCTCGATCGTCGAACGGGAGATCACTTCATCTCCCTCTTCGCAACGGTTATCCCGCATCCCGAACTCCTGCTGGGCACCGTACTTGAACGCCCATTGGTTGTCCTGGATGAATTGTTCCCGATCCTCGGACTGCAGGGGAACAAGTATGACCTCAGGTAGTTTCATACCATCTACATGGTTTGAAATATTTATCGTCTCTGGTAATAGTATTTGTATGTATCATATTTAATTACAGCACGGGCCGACAACACCATTTCATTTGAAGTCAGGGAGACAACATCATATGCAGGGGAACCGTCAAGATATATCTTTTTATTCTCGTAACGGAAAGCACTTTCCCAGCTAAGTCGCTTCCCCGACCAATAGGACATGGTCTCCTCGGTTATTATCACGTGTATATCGCCGTGGATAGGCAGATCCTGGTTGACTCTTCCGGCCAATATGGCTTCCATTTTTTTAAGCTGCCAGGTCCCTATAAAATTGGATTGTTTGGGATTATCGATTTTACTGTTGCACGACGAAAGCCCCAAGGTAACTGCCACAGCGATGATGGCGAGGAAAAAGACTCTGATGTTCCTAAGATTCATGGCATTCTGATTATTATCGTTGTAATAATACGAATTATTATGCAAATAACAACCATTTTAGCCACTGACAAGTTGTTTTTAACACTTTCGCCCGCACTCTGAGCAACAACATACGCACTGTCTTCATCCTCACCGTTTTACTGGTGTCGGCTCACGTCCTGTCATCCGCTTTCATAAAGTTACTCGTTCTGTAGATCCTTTACATGCTATCATCATTCATTACAAATGATACGAACGATTATTGATTATTTAGTCATAATGTGCAAGGTGTGATTTTGAATGATACACCTTGAACACTAAAACCAGCCGGGGCCGCCTTCTATTGGCATTATCGCGTACAAGGTCTGCGGTCTAAAAACACACCTTGTACAATAAGCCACAAGAATACAGGCACAGAGATAAACTAATAAATGCTAACCGATCTATAAGTAATCAGTTAGCATTTAAAGTAGTAGACTACACAGGTAAAATCTCGAACCTTTTAGAGGACCTTGAGAAATTGGACGGATTTGCGGAAAGTATTGAGGGTGAATTACTTAATTTGATTATTGAGAAAGCGGAGAGTTGAGATTACCCTTGCAATAACCGCGAAAAGTACCGACTCTAATCGATAGGTATCCAGATTCGTGGCCCTAAAACTCATATGCTTGATTTTCAATGAATTAGAATTTAGAAGGCATTGGGGTATAAGGAGGTTGCCATGCGTCTCCTCGAACTATTCTGGACCTGCTATGATGCGAATGTAGGCTCAATTCTCTTCATATTTTGATGCGAATAGTTGTAAGATACGCTTCATTTGTTTATTTTTGCAGAAAAATGAGCGAGTTATGAGACCTTACTACATATGGCAATATCCTGACTGGCCGCATTTCCGTTGGGAAAGTGACAGACTTTTGAACCTTCTTTCCGAAGTGCGTCTATTGGAAGGACGCATCGCCGGAATGATGGGCGGTCTCGGATTCGATATTCAGTCCAAGACATCCTTGGACGTTATGACTGAAGACGTCATCCGATCCAACGAGATAGAAGGGGTTCTGTTAAATGCAGACAGGGTGCGCTCGTCCGTAGCAAAGCATCTCGGTATCCCCACCGAAGGTCTTCCCGAGCCAGATCACTACACGGAGGGGATTGTTCAGGTAATGATCGATGCCGTCCGTAATTACTCCGACGAGCTGAGCGAGCAGCGTCTGTTCAATTGGCACGCCGCTTTGTTTCCCACAGGCCGCAGCGGTATCCATCCGATAACAGTGGCAGGTTGGAGAGTTGGAGAAGAACCTATGCAGGTTGTCTCCGGGGCATTCGGAAAGGAGAAGGTTCACTACGAAGCCCCGGCATCGGCAGATGTTCCCAAGGAAATGACGCTATTCCTGGATTGGGTCAACAATGAGAACGATATCGATCCTGTCCTGAAAGCAGCGGTCGCTCACTTGTGGTTCGTGGCCATCCATCCGTTCGATGACGGAAATGGCCGGTTGACCAGAACCATCACCGATATGCTGCTTGCCCGGGCCGATGGAATGCCTCATCGCTACTATAGTATGTCCGCAGAAATCCTCCGGAATAAGAATGGATACTACGATGCATTGGAAAGTACAACAATAGGAGATGTCGACATCACCAAATGGCTCGAGTGGTTCCTGCGGACCCTGAAAGACGCAATGGTTCGTAGCGTCGACACCGTAAGTCGCGTAGTCAAGAAATCCATGTTTTGGCAGGATCACCGTGACGCGGCCATGAATGAACGCCAAGTCAAGGTGGTGAACATGTTATGGGACGGATTCGAAGGCAAACTCACAACCACGAAGTGGGCCAAGATCTGCAAGACCTCCCAAGCCACCGCCCTTCGAGACATCAATGATTTGATAGAAAAGGGAATCTTGGTGAAAGGCGAAGAAGGGAGCAAGAACACCTGCTACATTCTTGTCGAGGATAAGATTTGGAATGGTGGTTCGCCGTGTAATCATGATTAAGAGAGTAACGACCTGTATTATCCCAATTCTTCTGTTTTGTGTCCCTTTGGCGGCACAAAACAAGGTTTCGTACCAGCGAGACTATCGATATCTTGTTGATAGAATTGACGGGATCTATATTCCTGAAGACATTACCGAAGCCATTGATTCCTTGGATACGATATTAAGCATTGAAGACAAACGCTACATCGCTGATTCTCTGTCGTTGAGTGGTTTTCTTGCCACCTCTCACTTCGGGATAGGAATGTGGATAAGGAACAATTGGGGGCTGTGGGGCGGCTCTCGTTTGGAGCGTTATTTTCGCAACAAGGAAGTATTCCACCCTGACGATATCTCGGGCGAGATTTTGAAAGCATACTACAAGAAGAAGATTCAGGGATTGGAGTATTCGGTTGAGGACGACATAGAACCTAACGCCTCAGGTGTGATAGTAAGAAAAGTTGGTCCACTGAAATCGCGTTGGTACTACTTCAAACGCAGTTTCACTGCGGATTATCGAGAAGCGAAACGCAAGTTGAAGGATGAAGGTTTTGCAAAAGGAGAGACAGTCTATTTTCAATATCCATACGGTTGTTCAACTGCTGAGGAGCAACGGACATGGCAGTCTGCTACTAACTGCGACCCTCTGCCAAAAGGTAAGATTACGGACATTGATTACGGCACTCGGCGAATTAAAGTCAAACTCGTTGACACCCTCTCTCCGTATGGCATTATCGTTTTCGATGGAGACATCACACCCGATACCGATGGAAGTTTTGAGAGGGACTTTGATTCCTTCACTGTCAATAGTCCCAATCGGTTCTATATGCAGAAGGGCGACGAGATGTGGTTTGATTTAAATTCACACTGTTGGGATTCTTGGTGGCAACTGGAACAGTGATTCACATTTGTCTGAAGAATAAATGTCAACTGATTAATTATAAATCAGTTGGCATTTTACGTGGTAGACTACTATGAAAAACTATCGAACTTTTGGGATGCTATTCGTGCGCTAAACCGTGTTGCTCATGAACTCCAAGGTCAATACTAATCTGCGTAGATATTAACCTTCTCGGCTATGATTCTTTGCGGGTATTGAAAACAATTCCTATCTTTGCCGTAGTAATTGATAAAAAAGACATTATGCCAAGGCTGTCATCGATGAGAATGCAGACATCATCATCGCCCAGTGGAACAAGCACTTTAACCAGTAAAAGGGAAAAGGATATGATTAAGATCAAAGAAATATGGTTCAGCGACGACCAGATTTTCGGTCGCGGCGAAGACGGGCGTATCTACAGCCAGTCTCTCCTTTGGTATCCCCGGCTTCGGGCTGCCAGTGCCGAGGAGCGGGAGAAGTATACCTTCGGTTTCGACGGCATCCATTGGCGTAATATCGACGAAGACATCAGTTTCGAGAGCTTCGTTTATGAAGACGCCCAGCCGACGCCGATGCAGAAGTTCTTCCTGACCCACAAAGAGATCAACATTGCCGAGTTCGCCCGTTCCATCGGCATGAATGCCACGCTCCTGCGGAACTATATCAATGGATTCAAAAAACCATCGGTTGAACGAGAAAAAGCCATCCTTGCCCATATCCATCATTTGGGACAGGAGTTGATGGCTGCGAATTTCTAAAAACAATTCGATGAGGAGCTATAGCCATAGTCTGCCATGTCTCCAAGGCCCTGGATGCAAACTCCAGGCATTAGGGCGTCGAATGTAACTCACGAAATATTAATCGATTACGAATAATTAACTGGGCTTATTTACCTGGACAAAATGATGGAAACGGCTGATAATTAGGTTAATACATTCGACAGCCACGGCCCGGGCAGGC